>MDTG01103663.1_pt1 | contig 11118 bp, 11 predicted proteins | sample 811421 | NCBI WGS metagenome assembly MDTG01 (sample SAMN05326645, study PRJNA326480) | marine metagenome | isolation source: seawater | place: Pacific Ocean: South East | collected 2011
AGCATTTCCTATATTTTAAAATTGCTGACCAAAGGTAAGGGTTGTCTTCCAGGCTGGTTGTTTTTCACCATATTGATTGACTCTATCATATCCATATCCAATATCAAATCCAAGCATCCCTATCATAGGCATGAAGAATCTTATGCCTGCTCCAACAGATCTCCTTAAATCTAAAGGCCCATTTCGCGGCAAATCTAGTCTTTCCATTAGTTTATCTGAAGACCAAACATTACCCATTTCTGCAAATATTAATCCATAAACTACGGGATTTTCTGCAAATGGCACTCGAAATTCTGTGCCAATCTTTATTAATGTATTCCCGCCTATTGGATTACCTGTTGAAGTAATTGGACCTACTCTATTATCGTCATATCCTCTTAATGGATTACCGTATGGGATTCCATTACCACCCATAATAAAGCGATCATAAAATGGGATGTATGAAGAACTGCCATCTTTTGCCGGTAATTCTTTAGCAACTCCAATCTTGAGGGAGCTCATAAGGACGAACTTCCAGAATGTAGGAGTATACCACTCAAGGTTCATGACATGTTTCTGAAAGTTTTCTTGCCCTCCTAAAACCCACCCTGACAAGGTGGTGTTAAGGGAAAAATGAGAGCCAAGCGTTGGAAACTCTGGGTGATCTCTACTATCTCTTTTTATTGTTTGCACAAAGCTAATTCCATCTGTTTTTGTTAAGCCACCGACGTATTTTTCTAGGTCCGCTTGGCTTCCTGAATATGATCTTCTTCTCATCATAATCCTCCAAGTACCTCTAAAAAAATCATCTGGCCATTTAAATATTCTGCCCCACATGAAACTCCCATACGCTGTTGTAGTTTCAAGTGGTGAATAATACATCGCCGACCCTCCACCTCGCATATCATAACCCAAAGATGCTCCAAGAAGGTTTTTAGTATCATTGACCATAGGATCGGTAAATCCTATTGAAACCCTTCTATTCTTGGGCCTGTCAACATTGGTACCTTGGTAAATGTATGAATTTTGCCCTCCCGAACTGATACCCTCATTATAGCTGAATGTAAAACTCTGACCTTTACCCCTGAAATTTGGTAGAGATAATCCACCACCTCCAGTTAATCCATAATACTGCGAATACCCCATATTCGCACTCGCCTGCCCGGCAGGTTTTTCTTCAACAGTAAACTCTAAATCAACTTTATCATCGGAAACTGGAATTACGTTTGGCGCAACATTAGCAAAAAAGTTTAGCATCATCACTTCCCTATAACTTCTCGCAATAAGATCTTGGCTATATACATCCCCGGGGAATACTCTCAGTTGGCGACGTATGACGTTCTCCCTAGTTCTAGTATTGCCAAAAATTTTTATATTATTTATATACACTTTATGATTTTCTGTTATCATAAAGTGTATATCCAAAGAATCTTTACCAACAGGGGTCACTTGAGGTTCAACTCTACTGTAGATATATCCTCTATCTAGGTAAAGGCCTTGTACGCGTGAATATACAGCGAGGTTAAAATCTTCCTCGCTGTATTCTTCACTTTTTCTTATTGCTAACGCTCGCTCTAAAACCTCTTCATCAAATAATGTCATGCCTTCCCAGCTAAAATTTCTATATTTATATTTAGGCCCTTCTTGAACAGTTAAGACCAGATTCATTTTATTTCCGTCGCCATAATACTCTATTGTATCTTTGACTAAATGAAAATCTCTATATCCTTTATTTTTATAAAAGGCAGATACAAGATTTAAATCTTCTTCAAACTTTTTTTTATCAAAATTTGATCGCCAGAATAAATACCATGGTTGTTGCTTGATTTCTTTCATTTCCCATCTTAGACGAAAATCTGAAAATGATTTGTTGCCATTGAAAACAATATTTTTCACTTTAGTTTTTTTATTTTCTTCAATATTGAAAATAATGTCTCTTACAAGTTCTTCACCTGGACCACTATATGATATTGATTGAGAATTTGGGGAAACTACGCTGTGTTTAATTTTTGCATTTAAATAACCTTTCTCAGCATATAGCTTTTTTATTACTTCTTCACAATTATTTAGGGTGTTTGGTTTTATTCTTTGTCCAGAAGACAAGGCAATTTCGTCATCTAACTTAGTATTTTTGATCTTTTTATTACCATTATATTTTACATCACCAAGTATGAAATTCTCTTTCACCTCGATAGTCAAGGATATCCCGTCTTTTGTTTCTTGGTCATATAATATTTGAACATCTTGAAAAAGACCTAGTTGCCATAAACGCTTAACTGCCCTAGGAAAATCGGTAACTTTTATATAGTCGCCTTCAATCAGGCCAGCAGTGGACACTATTGTTTGTTTTGACGTCATTGAATGTCCTCGCACATCAACGCTCAACAGCTTAACCTCACTATCTCCCGATTGGGATTTTAAATGAGCCATAAATAATAACGAAAATAATACTCTAATCATTCTTTTATTATAATTGGGAACTTACTTTACCAAAACGACGTTCTCGAGATTGATAATTAATTATGGCATCTATGAGATCCTTTTTACGAAAGTCAGGCCAAAATTTATCAGTCATATATATTTCTGCATACGCACTCTGCCATAGAAGAAAGTTGCTTAGACGATGTTCTCCACTTGTTCTAATAAGCAGATCTGGATCTGGCATATTCTTGGTGTGTAGACTTTTGGAAAATAGCTCAGAATCAATTTGACTTGGAAGCAACTGCCCAGACTTTACCTTCTGCGCAATTAATTTGATTGCATCAATTATTTCTTGTCGGCTACCGTAATTTAAAGCAAGAGTGAGCACTAAACCGCTATTTTCTTTTGTTAGATCAACTCCACTCTGGAGACCATTTAAGGTTTTTTCTGGCAAATCCTTTAAATCGCCGATAATTGAAAATTTTACGTTTTCTTCGTTCAACTTTTTTATCTCTGAGTTGATTGTTGTAAACAGAAGTTTCATTAATGCGTTGACCTCATTTCGTGGACGACTCCAGTTTTCTGTAGAAAAAGTATAAAGAGTCAAATATCCAACACCAATTTCACCACAGACTCGAGTTATTTCTCGTACTGAATTTATTCCTTCTCTATGCCCTGCAATTCTTGGTAAGGATTTTTTCCTTGCCCAGCGACCATTCCCATCCATAATTATTGCAATATGGTCTGGCAAACGTTTTGGCAATATTTTATCTAGATTCATTATCATCATCGCAAAAAAAAACCTTATTCTGACGTATAGATTAATGAAATGTTAGTCGGCATTTTACTTTTTTTATATTTTTTTCCTGGTCATGCACTAAGGTGATTTCTCTAATATTGTCTGTATCTGTTTTGCCAACTTATCATAAAGGTGAGAGACGCTATTGTTTTCATCTTGGAGAGCAAGAGGCATGCCACTATCAGAAGCCTCCATAATTTCTTGAGCAAAGGGAATTTGCCCTAGCAAGGGTACCCCTATCCTTTCACTTTCTTTTTTACCACCACCACTTTTAAAAATGTTAAATTTTATATTGAACTTTCCACTGCTATCGGGCTCGATATTTAACCCGTTTATATTTAATTCAGCTTGAGCAGGGCTAATTGAACCTTTAAAAATAAAGCCTGACATATTCTCAATAACACCTATAACAGGAGCTTTAACTTTTTGGAACATATCTGATGCTTTTCTAACATCGGCAAGAGCAATATCTTGCGGTGTTGTAACTATAACAGCACCGGTTATTTGCAACTTTTGGGTCAGGGTTAGCTGTATGTCCCCAGTACCAGGAGGTAGGTCTAAAAGAAGATAATCTAAGTCGCCCCATTGAACGTCTCTAAAGAACTGCTCTGTCATTCGGGCAACAAGAGGTCCCCTCCATATGACCGGGGTATCATTGCCACTTATGAATCCAAAGCTCATTAGTTCCATACCAAATTTTTTAATAGGAATCAGCTTGTTATCCTTTGACATTTCTGGCTGCTCTTTTACATCAAATAAAATAGGTAATGATGGGCCGTAGATATCGAGATCCAGTAAACCAACTTTTGCTCCTTTTTTCGATAGCGAACAAGCTAAGTTTGCAGCAATGGTTGACTTACCAACTCCTCCTTTCCCGCTTGCAACGGCAATGATATTTTTTACACTGCTAAGAATATTATTTTGCGGTGTCTGATTAGGAAAATTATTATCCTGCAAAGTTTGATTAGCGACCGTGATCTTTACGTCTGAAAAATACTTGCCCAATAATTTTTTTACGTCTTTTATTACTTGTAACTTTTTTTCTTCGTTTTGGGAGGTAATCTTGAGTTTTAATTCAACATTTTTACTTTCGATAGATATCTCTTTTACCATTCCAAAGGATACAATATCACGATTGAAACCTGGATATTTTACCGATTTTAGTTTTTCTAATATTTGTTGTTTGTTCATCTGTTTAAATATAAAAAAACGGCTGTCTAAGACAGCCGTTTTCATAATTTATTATTTTGATTAACCTATCCAGAGTAATCCCTGCCGAACCAATCGTAATTAATTTTGATATATTTATTCCATTCATCAGGAACCTCACTTTCCTCAAAAATTGCCTCTACAGGACATTCTGGTTCACATGCCCCGCAGTCAATACACTCTTCCGGGTCAATATATAATGAGTCATTTTCTTCTGGTACAAATCCATCTACTTTTGCTTCGGCACCAGCTCCTGTTTTATCGTGAGGCCCGTGTATGCAATCTACTGGACAGACTTCCACACATGCCGTATCACAAGTTCCAACGCACGGCTCACAAATGATATATGCCATAGAGCACTCCCTTATTTTTAGATAAAGTTTATAATTTTGTTCATAATATGGTCTAATTTTAAATTAAAAAAGACATCTAAGAAAATGTTTTGCACATAATTTCGCAGTTAAAAACTTTGGCATTTTTATTTATACCACAGCAAATTTTCCAACACAATATATTTATCGTAGTTTCATATTCATTAATCTATTAGAGATATAAATACCTAATAATAAAATAGCAGAAATCTTTATAGGAAAACTACAAATTTTCTATAGAAACTATTGACATCAATAGTTAAAGGTCTGAAGTAAGGTACTAACAAAACTTTTTCAAAAAAAGACACCAAATTTTTGTCTTTATAACTGCGACGAGGGTCCTGTTTTATTTCAATTTGTTATAAATATAATCTAATGCCAAACGGCTCTTTAAGTATTTTGGACAAAACAAAGATTAGTATTTAAGAATCAATTAAAAATTGTTATGCAAGACGAAATACGGGAGAGGCTCAGATCGCATTGATGAATATCACAATCTTTTTGCAATTATTAGGTTATGAAAATGTGTTAGGGGTGGAATTTTAGTGAATATATGTATAAGAAATTTTCGATAATTATTCAGATATATATAATTTCCTATTCTGTAATTCGGTCATGTTTTTAACCTCTTTAATCTCCTTGACCGCACCTTTGATTTCACTATTTAAATTCTTTAGAATTTTGTCATTAACAGCCATGGAATTACTTAATTGTATAAAATCTTCATTCGCAACGATAACCTGTTGTTTCGCTTGTTTTGCATCATCTATTAAAACATCTAATTGTGTTTCGATTTGATTGATTTTTGTCTTCAAAGAATCAGATTTCTCGTCATTGTTAACTATTTTACTATTTATGATGAGCATCCCTACTATGACAAGTACGATGTTGAACGCTAAAAGCAATGTTGTTGTGGAATTTTTTTCGGTTTTCATAATGTGCGTATTAATATTGCATTGTTAATTATTTTTATTGGTCAAATACATAGAACTAAAATAATCAGTACATACTCATAATACCAAGCATAATTAGAATAAAATATGGTACTAGATCAGCAGCGCCTACATAGTCCTTTGCTATTCTTTGTCCGAAGAATAAAAAAATTATGGTTACGCTAGTGACAAAAAAACCATAAAATATCCAAAGTGTAGTTTTTTCAAACAATGCATAAAAAACACCATAAATCAATGTCAAAGAAGATAAAAGCTCAAATATAGTTAAAACGGTTAACAACAATGGACATATTTTACTGAAAAGGCTATTAGCGAAATGTTCTTTTAAAAAATCTAAATTCCCACCCCTATCAATAAGTTTGTCAATACCAGACTGTAAAAATGCAACAGAAATGAATATGGCTATTAAGATTTGACACAAGACTAACGGGTCTTTAAAAGATATCCCCAGCAGTTCAATGCGGTCTCCGTATTTTTCAGCAACAGATTGGCCCATTATCCTTGATGAAAATAGAAAAAATATTATCCAGTTAGTTTGTTTTGATATGTTCATTCCCCCCCCCTAAGTAAATTAAATCTTGTATTCTACTTTTTACCAAATCGCGTAAATCTTCAACAGATAGTGCAGAGTATTCTGATTGATGTATGGGTTCACCAAATATTGTTTTTATTATACCCGGTTTGAGACGCCAGTCTGTTTTAGTTTTTGCCTTTAAACCCCCAATCAAAGCAATAGGCACTATGGTAATGCCTGTATTTTTGGCAACATGAAATGGTCCTTTTTTAAATGCACCCATTTCTCCACTTGTAGTTCTTGTACCCTCGGGCGCGATAATAAACGAAATCCCTTCTTTTATTTTTAATTCCACACGGATTAAACTTTTTATTGCTTTCTTTAATTTTTGTCGATGTATAGGGATACCTCCGTACCTCTTAATTACCCGTCCCCATATTGGATATTGAAAGATCTCTGTTGCACCAATTGCAGTTATGTAATGAGGTACATATGCTCCTATCATAAATTGATCAAACATTGATACATGGTTGAAAAGATATAAATAGGGTTGTCCTTCAAGATCTGGAGGTTCGTTTTCTTTGACCAGCCACTGTCCAGCAAAAAAACATACTAACCACGAAATTGGCCTAATTATTAAAAATAATTTATCTTTTGGGATGATATATAAAGCTAGGCTGATTAATACTAATGAGAGCAAAAGAAAGCAAAACCAAATAGGCCACAAAATAATAGATACAATAATTTTATACACTCAAACCTTCTGCTCAATTAGCCTAAATAATTTATGATTGGCTGTAGGAAACGTAAATTTGTCTAAATCCATTCTCGAAATCCAATCAAAATCGTTTATTCCATTGATTTGTGAATTGATTTCTAGACAATTAAATCCATGCAAAGTAATACTGAAATGACTGTATGCGTGATGTACGGCTCCAACTCTATTAATAATTTTCACCGAAATACCAAAATTTTTTCGCATACCGTTTATCAGACAAATCTCTGGTTTTTTTCCCTTTTTGATTTCAAAGCTTGGCGTTTCCCACAAACCCGGTAGCATACCTACGTTATTTCGTTTTTGGATGTAAAATTTCTTTTCCCTCCAAATTAAAGCAGAAACGAATGAATGATGTGGTTTTTTACTCTTTTTCTTAACAATGGGATAGTGTTCAGGTTTATCCAAATTAAATCCTTTACAATAAGATCTAGCGGGACACTCATGACAAACTGGCTGTTTTGGTTTGCATATCAGAGCACCTAATTCCATGAGGGACTGATTAAAAGATCCTGGATGAAGTAGTTGTATATTTTCCCTAAGAATCTTAAAAATTCTTCTTCTATTATAAATTGTGAAATGTTTGATGCCTAAAATTCTAGCTAATACCCTTTTAACATTCACATCAATAGCAGGATAAGGCTTTCCATAGGCAATTGATAATACCGCGGCGGCTGTGTACTCCCCAACTCCTGGTAGAGAAATAAAGGAATTATAGCTTTTAGGAATGATACCTTTATAAACTTTTGTTATAATTTTGACTGCCTTGAAAAAATTATGAACACGCCTATAATATCCAAGACCCTCCCAAATTTTGAGTAGCTCTTCTATGTTGGCTGTTGAAACATCTTTTAAAGTGGGAAACCTTGCTATCCACTTATTGTAATAGGGTATAGCCGATATTACTTGGGTTTGTTGTAACATCGTTTCTGACAACCAAATTTTATAGGGATCTTGAACTCCTCTAAATGGTAGGTCTCTTTTGTTGTGACTATACCACAAAACAATATTTTGAAAGCAACTTTTATATTGCATGATACAAGTTATTTGATGCTATTTATTTTCAAAAATATCCAATTCATTTGAGATATGGCTTCAATTAATTGCTGTCTATCGTTAAGGCTCACAATTTTCATTATAGCTTCGCCAGATTTATCCAGCTCTTTTTCGTATAAATTCTGCATTTTTTCCCCTTCGTCAGTTAATTCTACCATTGTAACCCTTTTATCTTGTCCTTCTTTGCTCCTCAAAACCCAGTTTTTTAAAACCAATCTATCTATTAACCTAGTGGCTGTACTATTGTCAATACCCAGTTTCTCGGAAATACCTGACATTTCTATGCCCTCAACTGGAATCACAATTATCGCAATCATTTGTTGAAAAGATGCGCCATGTAGATCTATCCTATTCTTGTAAAAACTTGTTAATTCAATATATAAGGTTCTAAGTATTTCTCCGTAACTCATACTTGTATTTTACAACTATTTTGGCAAACTCCTTAATCTAATAGCGTGATCGCTGAGATTCTTTTGAGCTCTTTCTATCCTATCTTTGTTACCCATATGTCCAATTATACTCCAGTGGTCCATATCTGAAATCTTTATCCAGTTCCACTGTCCTGGTATTAATAAATCGTTGCTCTCGTACTTTACTATTGGGTCGGCTCCATATATGCCACTTGTAGGCCCATACATAGAAATAGTATTTACAACTCCATCATTTTCATACCAAAGCGAGTCAGTTTTGGAACCATTAAACCAATAACCTGATCTAAAACCTATTAACTTGGATCTCGTTTTTATCATAATTGGGGTTCCAGGAACAGGGCTATGATATGTGTTTTCAATATTTTTCTTAGTAGTTGAGTTAACGAAAGAAAAATAAAAAACCTCAGGTGACGCATTGAGAATACCGTTTAATTCTTTAGCACCGTCTAAACTTAGATCCCATCCGCTTATATTTTTAGTAGACCATGCAGTATGGTTTCTCATTCTATCAATATATGCCAACCATGATTCATCCCCATCCTTGGTAAACCTTAGGTGCTCTAAATCAAAGTTATAAAAACTATTTCCGATTATTCCAGCAACTCCAACAAAATATTGTAAAAATGGTAATGACTTAGTAACAATCTCAGTTAAGGTGGTCCCGTCGTGGGGTGTTGATATCGTAGTTATACTTTTCAACATCCCGTTTTGAGCTGTGCTTAGTAATTTGGAATCCTCCTTAACACTATCTTTTTCATCGATAAAAAATTCTGTAGAGAGTATATATTGCAACATCCTTGCAGTTTGCCCACCCATACTGTGACCTATAATGTGAATTGGATTGTTTGAGTCCCAATTGGGGTATAGCCCCATGTAATCCTTATTGCTAGGTTTTCGAATAACATTATACTTATCAGAATGCTGCTTCCCGTAATCTACTTGCCCTCCTTTTATTTGGTAGTAGCATTCTATCGCCCTTTCCCAATTAGAAGAAACTGGCCCAACAGAAACTTCAAATACCAAGTGGCCTTCACTTCTTAAAGATGATATAAAGTCTTTTTTCCCACCCCAATAATTATAGTCCCCCATTTCTCCCGGTCCCCATCCCATAAATCCATGTATTAATACTATGGGATAATTATTTTGACCAAAAATAAAAAGTGTTAATGCTATGTGTAAAAACCAAAATTTTTTCATACTGAAATATTGATTTCAAATCCTGTACTTATTGATCCTGTTCCATACATAAATAAACCATAATGTATTGAAAAAGAATCATCAGTATATTGAAAACCAAAACCTGATGCTCCTGTCATGGTTTTAAATATGTTGTCGTTTATATTGTGCTCGATCTTTCTCGTAGATGTCCCTAGAAAAATTTTTACCCTGGCGGCCACATCCGTCTCTATTCCCGCAAAAATCTCTATTTGGTTGCTGTTTTTTGTGATATCAATATATGTTTTGGAGGGGAGGTATCGCAGTTTTTTTGATAAACTCATAGAAGTCGTATTTGAAAAATTTACATTAGCAGCGCCAAAACTAAATCCAAGCTGGTGGATTGACATACCAACAGTAACATTTAGTTTTTGTATATGCCAGTGACCTCCAAAATTAAAAGACAGTATTTTAAAGTTATGCCCACCATAATTCGAATTAAAAAAACTTACTGAGCACCCTAGTTTAACCGGAGTTTGATATATTGGGTAAGAATAAGACCCTACTATCCTATTGTCACTAGAATTATACGTTTCTGTTGGCTCAGCATCATCACTATAACCCTGAAAAATTCCATATGACGTATTACTGATTAATAAATGGCCATGACCCCTCTTAAATGGTAGCACCATTGCTGCACTTTGATTTGTTATAGACGCTGGATAACGTATTGCAGAGACTGAAAAATACTTACCACTATAGACTGAAGGATTGACAAGAGATGATAGGGCAGAAGCATTTAAAAACCCTGCCCCTCCCAGACTTAATCTTTTACCAGAAGTAAAGATATCGAAACCTGGGAACGAGGTATTGGCACTGACAAATGAAAAACTAATAAAAACAAGGACTATCTTCATACTATTAGAATTAACCATTTAATTAGCTAAACTAGGCTTAAGGGGTCTATGTGAATATTTACATTGTTACCTTTATAGTTCAGCTTTTTCTGACAACGATCAATAATTCTTTGAATGTACTGGTGAAGCTTAATTCCATTAGGATCAATATTTTTTTCAGATTTAAAAATAATTTGCCATCTATATTGTCCTCTTAATTTTTCAATATAACATGGATTAGGCCCTAACACATGTAACCCTTCATAGCTATCACCTATGAGATTAAATATCTCATTGGCTGAATTAAGAACTCTGGAACTCCTAATTCCAGAAATTTCTAACTTTGCCAACCAGCTATAAGGGGGATAATATAATTCTTCCCTTTCTTTCAGCATATTTAAATAAAACTTTTTTATATTTTGTTTTGCGGCGCTTTTAATTGTTGAATTATCTGGAGAGAATGTTTGTATGATTACTTCTCCTTTTTTCTTTCCCCGACCAGACCGTCCTGAAGCTTGATAAATTAGTTGGAATATTTTTTCCTCTGCTCTAAAATCAG
>MDTG01119429.1_pt1 | contig 11118 bp, 12 predicted proteins | sample 811421 | NCBI WGS metagenome assembly MDTG01 (sample SAMN05326645, study PRJNA326480) | marine metagenome | isolation source: seawater | place: Pacific Ocean: South East | collected 2011
CCATCAAAACGATTGAAGTAGAGTTTCGCGCCCGCCAGAAAGGCCGCTTCTCCCAAGAGTGTATGCAGCATGCGCACGACTTCCGCGCCTTTCTCGTAGACGGTCAGCGTATAAAAGTTTGAGATATCAACGAAGGCGTCAGGGCGCACCGGATGCGCCAGCGGGCCGGCGTCCTCTGCGAATTGGTGGGTCCTGAGGAACAGAGCATCCTCAACGCGCTTGACGCCGCGAGAATTCATATCAGCCGAGAACTCGCTGTCGCGAAACACGGTAAAACCCTCTTTCAGACTGAGCTGAAACCAGTCCCGACAGGTAACACGGTTCCCCGAGTAATTATGAAAGTACTCGTGTGCCACTACCGCCTCGACCCGCTGAAATCCCATGTCGGTGGTGATGTCGGGGTGGGCCAACACGCAGGAGGTATTAAAAACGTTGAGGCTCTTGTTCTCCATCGCACCCATATTGAAATCATCCACGGCAACGATGTTGTATAAATCGAGGTCGTACTCGAGACCATAAACAGTCTCATCCCAGCGCATCGCCTCTTGCAGGGACTTCATTGCATAATCGCAGTAACCCAGATCTTTTGCTTCGACCCAGATGAACAAGTCAACGGCTTTGCCTGAGGCAGTGACAAAGCTATCCCTGACAGCTTTTAAATCGCCTGCCACCATCGCGAAAAGATAGCTCGGCTTCGGAAACGGATCGTGCCATACCGCCCGATGCCTTCCATTCTCAAGCGATTGTTCTTCGATCAGGTTGCCGTTACTAAGTAAAACAGGGCATTTGGACTGATCCGCCTCCAGCGCAACCGTGTAGGTCGCAAGAACATCGGGCCGGTCAAGGAAAAAGGTGATTTTACGAAACCCCTCCGCCTCACACTGGGTGCAGTAGGCGCTTTGCGATCGGTAGAACCCCTCAAGAGAGGTATTCTCCTCTGGCTTGATCACGACGCAGGTCCGCAGTGAGAAGCGCTCGGGCACCGAGGCGATTACCAACTGAGTGTCTGTGACTTCATATTGCGTCGATTCAAGGCGGACACCGTCGAGCTCGACCCAATTGAGCGTCAGTTGCTCGCCATCGAGCATTAGCGGCACGGCACCCGACTGCTGTCGTATCATTTGTAGCGTTGTCGTAACCAATGTTCGGCCTTCCTCAATCTGCACGCGGAGGTGAACCGTCTCGATGCCGAAAGCCGGCGCTTGATAATCCTTGCGGTAAATCGTGCCAGGCAAACCTTCTCGTAATCCCATTACGCTCCTACCTTGATCTCGACCTCATAGCCGCCAAATTTCCGAATATTCAGTACACCAGTATCCAGCATCAGGTACTGCCCCTTTATGCCCATCAGAGTCCCCTCGACCTCAGTTTGTTTGTCAAAGTTGTGCGCCTTCACTTTGTCGGGCCAGCTGAGCACCGGATAGTCGATCTGCGTCTCTTGCGCATCCTCCAATAGCTCAAAAGCCGACTCGCCCTGTTGTAGCTTGAGATCAGCAATTTCGTTTGCACAAGTTTCCATCAGTTGCTGCCTTATCCCTTCCAAGTTCTGTGGTTCACCATTACCTTTAAGCATAGTTTGCCACGCCGTCCGATCACCAACTTCTCTCGCGCATAGCACCTCCAGAAGACCCGATTGGTAGCGGGTTTGCACCCTCGCAATGGGTTTAGCCTGTGTCGCGCCTTGATCAATCCACCTTGTCGGTAACTGAGTCTCTCTAGTGATGCCCACTTTGACGTTTGAGGTATTCGATAAGTAAACAATATGCGGTACCTGACAGTGCGTTTCTGCCCAATCCGGCTCACGGCAAGTGCCCTCTGCCAAGTGGCACTTTTCAGGGCTCATAATGCAGGTGTCGCAGGCCGCGAGCTTGCGAAAACAAGGAAAACAGTAGCCCTGATTGAAACTCTTTTTGGTCAATCTATCGCAAGCCACGCAATGAATTGCTCCAGTGAAGAAAATGGAAAGCGTTTTGCCCAATAGCTCATTTAGGCAGGGCCCACTCTGCTCGGCCAGTACTGTGTAGCGCACTGGATCCGCTAACTCAGTCGCCATTTTACGGAGGCTGCCGCGCCAATCAGTCATTTCGAGATTCTTTCCACGTCAACGTTTCGGGTTCGTCACACACCTCTCCAGCCTTCGCACCTTTGTCGATAAAACCCACGCGCTCCTCGGGCGGGAGGTGCATCTCACCCCAAGTGATCACAGCTTGCATTGCGTGCTTGCGCTGATCGGCAGTCAGAGTCTGCCCACCAGGCCAGCGACCTGTCGCGAGTGAACTAACGAGTTGGTCATATATCTTACGATCCATCTGTCGGACCGAGTCTCGATACTGATCGGACACTGTCACTGTATCCTCGATTGATGGTGAAACACGATTAAAGTCGCTTGAACAAACGGGGGAATCCGCTGATGAGTAGACCGAGGAGCAGGCCGCTGACCAGCCCCCCAAGGTGAGCGCCATTTGCTAGGGCCCCTGCGCCGATAAACTTCATACTGCCGGTCATGCCGATCACCAACCAAACCAGCATGAACGCGAGCACCGGCATCGGCGGCGGCGCAATCCAACCAGGCCTCAGCCAGTGGCTGGCCATAATCATGCCCATAAGCGCGTAAACCACGCCGGACATGCCGCCAAATACAGACGGACCCTCCCACCAATATTGGCAATAATTACTGACCATCGCACAGATCACGCAGAAACCGATCAGATTCACACCCCCGAGACGGTGCTCAATGCGCTGCCCAAAGTCCCACAGCCACAAGCAGTTAAACACTACATGCAACCATCCGAAATGAATAAGGGTGGGAGTGACCCAGCGCCACCAGTCGCCCCATTCACCAAACGCCACGTAACCACCAGCTGCCTGGAAGGGAACAAAATTGAAGAGCTCCAGCATCCCTACCCACTGCAACGGGTAAAAAAGCAGAAAACACACGCTGGTCACGACCACTAGTAAAAAAGTGGCCGGGGCGCGTTGAATGGCGATTGGGGAATTACTTAACCAGCGCATCAGACCAGCGCAGCTTGTCGCGACAGCTGGCGTAAAAGCTGTAAACGGGCGGATGCAACAAAGTCAGGTCACGGGCTTTTTTGCGTATACGCACCGAGTCACCCGGCAGTGCGGTGATTGAAATTTGACCGTCACAAGTTATCGGCGGGTGGATATCGTTGCGCGATACCACATCGATGCGGATTTCGCTCTGCCCGCTGACAACGATGGGCCGGCTAGTCAACGAGTGTGGAAACATAGGTACGAGCACCAGCGCATCCAGACCGGGATACATAATCGGCCCGCCCGCGGACAAACAGTACGCGGTTGATCCTGTGGGTGTCGCAACCAGTAGTCCGTCTGCGTTCAAACGATATACGAACTCACCATCTATGCTCAGCTCAAACTCAATCATCTGGGCCGACGCGCCCGAGTTCACAACAATGTCGTTTAACGCCTCGCCACGTCCAATCACCTGCTCACCACGCCAGACTTCCGTGTCCAGCAAAAAGCGTTTTTCACTTATAAATTCGCCGTCCAATACAGCACTGACCTGATCGATCAATTCATCGGGGCTGACATCCGTCAAGAACCCAAGTCGCCCACGATTAACCCCAATGACCGGTGTATCGTGTTTGACCAAAGTTCGGGCGGCACTGAGTAGACTCCCGTCGCCACCGATCACGATCGCCAGATCGACCATGGCTCCAATGTGATCGCGGGACTCCATTTCCCGCTTTTCAAAATGCGCGAGGGTGGCCAGTCGATCTTCAATGGTGACCTTCAAACCTCGATCGTCCAGAAGATTGAGCAGACCCGACACGATTTCCTCGACCCCCGGGTGCTCTCGTCTCCCCAGCAGACCGACATGTGTGAAGGTGTTACTCATAATGCGGGTGCTGTGATCACGTAACTCATATCGACAGCCCCTCCTCCCGTGCTCTCAGTGCTCTCAGTGCTTCGCAACGCACAGTGCGCATCGCCGTATCGTCTCTTAATTGTAACGCCGCAAGGCGTCACGCCACATCCATATGGCTATACGGCAACTTGAGGCAGTTGGCCTTAAACCATCCCCGGACTCGTATATCCGTCACGGTGGTAGTGAATTTTGCGACGCTGCACATGTGCCGCACTACGGCACGACACGACCAAAATTGCTCAGATCAAGGCCAACATTGTTCAGATCAAGTACCTGCTCGGCACGATAACTGGAACGCACAAATACGCCCGAAACGACCTCAAGGAAACCTCGCTCCAGACCCCACTCACGATATCGGTCAAACTCCTCTGGGGACACAAACCGCGCCACGGGGAGATGGTGCTTAGTGGGCTGGAGGTACTGGCCCAGTGTCAAAACGTCTACGTCATGCTGGCGTAAATCATCCATACAGCGCTGCAACTCATCGTCTGCTTCTCCCAAGCCCAGCATCAGTGACGTCTTCGTAATCACGTCGGGGCGGTATCCCTTCCCGTGTTTCAGGACATTGAGCGTTTGCTGATAACCGGCGCGCGGATCTCGTACGGGATGAGTCAGACGTTCCACGGTTTCTATGTTTTGAGCAAACACTTCGATACCCGAGTCCAGCAGCGTCTCGACAGCCCACAGGTCACCCAAAAAATCTGGCGTAAGCGCCTCTACAGCCGTATCAGGATTCAGCGCCCTGGTAGCCTGCACCACAGAGGCATAGTGGCTAGCGCCACCGTCGGCCAAGTCGTCTCTATTTACCGAGGTCAGGACTACGTATTTCAACCCCATCAGGTTGACGGCCCGAGCCGTGTTGGCAGGTTCCTCGGGATCCAACCAGCCACTGGGATTGCCCGTATTTACCGAGCAGAAACGGCAGGCGCGAGTGCAGACATCACCCATAAGCATGATGGTCGCGGTACCCGCGCTCCAGCACTCACCAATATTGGGACACTTGGCCTCCTCGCATACTGTGGCCAGCCCGTGCTCGTGTACTATCGCGCGGACGGCATCGGACTTCTCGCTTTTTTGCGCTCGCATCCGGAGCCAATCGGGCTTTGTCGCACGCTTCCCTGGGTTTAACGAGGCCTTGATGCCATCTTTTATCACGGACATGCCACGGCTATTTTTAAACTTACTGCCGCTATCGATCTGCTTAATGGGAATGCAATTATCGCTCATAAATGAATCACTTCCGTCCTGTAACGGACCGCATCAATCGGCCACCAATCAGGAAAACTTAGGCGCACGACCTGCGATAAACGACGCGACCGCCTCCGCTTGATTGGCCTTGCCGATGATGTCGGTTTGCTCTTCAGATTCAGCGAGCAACAAAGCCTCATCCGTGCTGTCCGCCAACGCATTGGACAAGCGTTTGGCAGCGCGGATGGCCTCAGGGTTCTTACTTGCTATCTCTTCTGCCAGACCCATCGCGCGCGTGAGGGGGTCCGAAGCAGTTTCCGTAGCAAACCCTAGTTCACATGCCTCCAGACCGGAAAATTCAGCGTTGGTGTAAACCAGTTTGCGCAGCACATCGTCTCGGACATTACCCCTCCACAGTGGATAACCAGCCATATCGGGTACCAACCCCCAGCGCATCTCCATGACGGCACAGCGCGTCTCTGGGTGAATTACACGAATGTCCGCGCCCGACATAATATTCAGGCCGCCCCCCAGCGCGACACCGTGAGCGGCTGCGATAACAGGCATAGGCAAAGTTCGCCATCCCCAAGCCACTTGTTGCGGCACGTTGGCCATTCCATGGGTTCGCGGCATCAAATCCATGGGCTCTTTATCCTCAACAAAATTGGACAGATCCAAGCCAGCACAGAAACCCCTGCCTTCCCCAGAAACCACCACCGCACGCACGTCGGACTCCGTTGTGAGTGTGTCGATGGCATCGCAGATCGCCTCGAACATCGCGGTGTCCAACGCATTCATTTTGTCCGCGCGGGTAAGCGTGACGTGCGCAATGTGCGCTGAGATGTTGATTGAGACTCTATCTGACATGACGCTCTCCCCAACTTCGGTATTATCTCAAAAACCGTCGTTAGTGGTTGTCTTCACTGATGGTCACTAAGATTCTACCTCGACCAGTCCAATACAATGTTAAAGCACCTGCGCTGCGTATGGCAGGCTGATTCGCTAGGTATTAGCCTAGCTAAGTTGCCGCACATATCAATAAGACAACCCGCGCAACTCTCGGCTTCGACAGACGGGCATGAAAAGAACGCATTTTAAGGACAAACGCCATGATCAATAAGATAAAAAGACTCACCGCAGGGCTACTAGCACTTAGCACCCTAACGGTCGCACAGATTATCTATGCCGACTCGGATCACGATGAGATCTTAGCGCTTTACGAGGGCTGGATCAGCGCGGTAGAGGACAGTGACATAGACGGCTATGTGAACGGACTCCATCCAGATGTCAGCCTGCGGCCGCCTGGTGTTTCCGGCCTCGATGGCAGGGAAAAGTATCGGGTATTTCTGAGCCCGGTCTTTAAGACCGCCCGATATGAGATAACGGTCGATGTCCCCCACAGCATTACCATGATAGGTGATGTCGCGGTCGTAGAGTACGACTACACCGTCAAGCGCATTGTCGACACGAGCGCAGCGGCCGACTTACCACAGGGCGCATTGGAAGGTGAATCCACGTCGAGTCATTATATCGACGTGGTCGCAAAAGACGACAATGGTGCTTGGAAAATTCGACTGCATAGCTGGTCGATGACGCTGTGACAGGATCAGCAAACACGAATAAGCGCACTCTGGTCACCGGCGCCTCAGCCGGTCTGGGAGCGGAATTCGCGCGACAGCTGGCCGCGCGAGGGAACGACTTGGTGCTCGTCGCACGACGTGAGGGGCGGCTCCTTGAGCTGGCGAAAAAACTCAATCAGAACCTCGGCGTTCGCGCCGACGTCATTGTTGCCGATCTCGCGGATCCATCGGCGCCAAAACGTATCGCCGACACCTGCGCTGACAATAGCTGGGAGATTGATTGGCTGATCAACAACGCGGGCATCGCAGGACCCGACCTGCTGAAAGACCGCAGCTGGAGAGATCAACAAACTTTTTTTCAGCTTATGATGTTGGCGGTTGCCGATTTGTGTCACCGGCTGGTGCCGCCCATGGCGGACAGAGGCTTTGGTAGGGTAATCAATGTCGCATCAGTTGCGGCGCGGGTGCCACGCTACGGGGGCTGCAATTACGGCCCGGCCAAGGCGTATCTGGTCGCGCTCTCCGAGGAACTAAATCTTACCGTCGCCGCACAAGGCGTTCACGTCTCCGCGCTCTGTCCTGGCTTCACCCATACCGATTTCCACGAGACCGCAGGGCTCATGGAAATAAAAAACAACATGGCGAAATGGCTCTGGTACGACGCGGACGTCGTCGTCCGCGATGCGATTAAAGGCGTAGACGCGGGCAAGCCTGTTGTCGTATCCGGCCGCCTGTATCGCTGGCTAGATCCCATTTTTCAATCGGTCTGGACACGGCGCTTTATCAGGATCAAGGCACGGCCGGATCCACAGCCCTAACCACCAATCCCGATGAACTTATAATAGGTGACAGTCCTGAGTCAAAGATTAAACTGCATGTTAGGGCTTATTAGGTTGGATTGGAGGACTGACGTCTCGAGCACACTGTGTCACAGCGGCCCTCTTAAGGCCCGCTTTTGTCTGGAAAGTCCAGTACATTAGCGGCCCAGTGAAGACCTTCCCATCTCAACCTGTGTTGCAAGGCGCCCTTGACGCGCTGCCGCTATTCATCCCGGCGCTGCCCTTCGCCTTTGTATTCGGCGTGGTCGTTGCCGAGGCCGGCATACCGGAACTGCTGGGTTGGTCATCATCGCCCATCATTTTCGGCGGCGCCATTCAGGTCACCTTATTCACCCTGATTGGTGAAGGCGCCTCTGTCGCGGCAGCGGTCAGTGCGGCACTTATCGTCGGCGCGCGTCACATGCTCTATTCCGTGACGCTCGCGCCTCGCTTCCAAAATCAACCGACTTGGTTCCGCTGGGTCGGTGCCTACGTGTTGATTGATCAAGTATTCGTGCTCAGTCAGATCAAACCCATCGACGAGCCTGTGGCCTTCCGGCGCTACTTCCTCGCTGCAGGCTTCACTTTTTGGGCTCTGTGGATGATCTTCACCGCCTTGGGCGTCGCGCTAGGACCGGTTATTCCCACCGAGTGGGGCGTTGAATTTGCCGCGCCTGTGTTGTTCGTGAGCCTGATGATGGCCGCCAGTAACCGGCGCGACAAACTGTGCTCTGCAGCAGTTGCCATGGGTCTCACCTACTTTTTCGCTGCTCTCCCGAGCCGGGCCGGGATTCTAGTCGCAGTAATCTTCAGCGTCTGCCTGATGTTGCTCTTCACTCGGAAGCAATCGATATGATTACACTGGCTATTGTTCTCACAGGTTTTGGCTCCTACGCCATGCGCGCGTTTTTTATCTTTGCTCTCGCGCATTATACGTTTCCCCCAATTTTATTGCGGGCACTTGAATATGTGGCTCCGACGGTCATGGCAGCCCTGGTTATATCCATGCTGACATCGCCCGAGGGAGAACTCACGGCGGGTTTACCGGAATTAATCGGCCTGACTTGTGCCGCTACTGCCGCTAAGACCACCGGCAATCACATTCTTGCCCTAATCTCCGGAATGGGGACTTTCTGGCTAATTGGCGCAATAATCTGAGATTTACTGCCTTATTCCGCCGGACGAGGACTCGCCTTGTCACATTATCCGCCCAAGGTTGCCGCTGCCGTCGTCATCGCCAATATGATTGGCACTGGCGTCTTCACCAGTCTCGGTTTCCAGCTCATTGATATTCAATCTGCGCCGGTAATCATGGCGTTATGGTTAATCGGTGGTGTCTCAGCACTCTGCGGCGCACTGAGCTACGCCGAGCTGGGCGCAGCACTACCCCGCTCAGGGGGCGAGTACCACTTTCTCACGGATATCTATCACCCTTGCGCCGGCTTTATTTCAGGCTGGGTCTCAGCAACAGTCGGATTTGCCGCACCGTCCGCTCTGGCAGCACTGACCTTTGGCAGCTATCTCAGTTCAAGCGGCGTGGGCGCGGATCCACTGTGGTTGGCGACCCTCGCGATTATCGCTTTAACGGCAGCGCACTGCAGCACCCGTCGTCACAGTGGCAACACACAGACACTTTTCACCGCACTTAAACTAACACTCATCGTGGTATTTTCGTTTGCCGCGCTGGTGTTCAGCCCAACGGAACGACAGGCGACCTTCCTTTGGGGCGAAGAGGCTTCCGCGTTGCTAGGCAGCGGGGCCTTCGCGGTTTCCTTAATTTATGTAAATTACGCTTATTCAGGCTGGAATGCGGCTACATACATCAGCGGAGAACTTGCCGCGCCCCAGAAAAGCCTCCCCTGGGTGCTTGGGATCAGTACCACGATAGTTGCGGCACTGTATTGCCTGCTGAATTTCGTCTTCCTCTCCGTCGCGCCAATAGATGAGGTAGTGGGGAAAGTCGAGGTGGGTATCATAGTTGCCGAATTTGCCTTCGGCAAAAAAATAGGCTCAGCAATGGGCCTGCTGCTCGCTTTGCTGCTAATTTCGACCATTAGCGCCATGATCTTGGCTGGGCCGCGCGTGCTACACAGGATAGGACAGGACTACCCCCGCTTCGCGCCCATAGCGCGCGAGAACAAAGATGGCATTCCCATCAATGCCATCCTTTTACAGTCTGGCACGGCCCTGCTGTTCTTGTGGACTGCGTCTTTCGAGCAAATTCTAATTTTCTCGGGCGCGACTATGGCCCTAAACACCTTCGCTACTGTGTTGGGCTTGTTCGTCTTACGTTGGCAGCGGCCGCAATTATCGCGCCCTTTCAGCGTAACTCTGTATCCCATCACACCGTTGATTTTCCTTGCCATAACGGGCTGGACGCTGACTTACATCGTGCTTCAGCGACCGGTCGAAGCGCTCATCTCTGCAGCAATTGTTGCCAGTGGTGGCTTTTTTTATTGGCTAGTTACGGCAACCGCCCCGAGAACTCAGTAACAAATTCGGCGGAGATGTTACAAAAATGCGAAACTGATGGTCCTGAATAACTCGCTGCCTCGCAGTGTCTTTTTGATAGCCTCGCTTAGGTGTAGTGAGCAGTCGTCCGCGGGGAGATACCCGAATTCGCAAATGGGAATAAAAATTATTATCATCCATCGAAAAGTCAACTAAACCAATTGGGGGAACTAATGAAATTTTTAACACCCGCGTGTCTCGGTGCCATACTTTTAGGACTCTTGGCGTCATTCGCTGCACTGGCGGACGACCAAATGCTTAATGGGATGAATGTAAGCAAGCCATTCAACGTTCAGGCTAATCTTTGCAAGCTCAATCCCGGTATCAGCGAGGAAGATTATGATGAGATGCTGGACGACTACTTCGATTGGGCCAAGAAAAACAGTGTTGAGCCCGTCTTCGTAAGGCAGAAGCCATTGTTCTCTCACGCAAATGCAAATAACCCTTGGCCCTACGATTTCGTGGAATTTTTGGCCATGGACGACTACGAGCGCTGGGGAAAATCTTGGGACATGTGGCTGACATCCGAAGACGGCGCAGCGCTGAACGAACGTTGGCAATCACTAGCAATGTGCGACGTAAAGCAGGCACACGGACTGGTTTTATATGCTGATGCGGAGGCAATGCAGAATGATGATGACCGTTATGTGAGCTGGAATTGGTGCACACCGAAGGTTGGTTGGGAGCAACTGGAGCAAAAACATAATGATTACATTACTGGAATCAAGAATTATTCAGCGGGAATGATCGGCTGGGCCTTGATGTTTCCGCACACGGGGGGCGCAGACTCCCCGGGAGAATTCGCCCATTTGGCAGTCTACCCCGACATCGAGTCCTTTATGAAAAGAAGAAAAATGGAAGCAAATGGTGGTTGGCGAGGCCTGCGTGAGTACTACCAGACATACGCGGACTGCAGCGGTGAACAGCTCATGAGTGAAACCGTAATGCTACGACCCTAGCCATCGTTGTAGAAAATCCCTTGCAACTAAAACTTTTATAAATGCCCGTCGAACCTCGGGATAAGGAGAACAAATATGGAACTCAAGAATTTCTTTGGCGTCATTTGCATAGCGGCAGCACCAGCTGTGCTCGCAGATAATCATGTATCTGA
>MDTG01145637.1_pt1 | contig 11118 bp, 11 predicted proteins | sample 811421 | NCBI WGS metagenome assembly MDTG01 (sample SAMN05326645, study PRJNA326480) | marine metagenome | isolation source: seawater | place: Pacific Ocean: South East | collected 2011
GATATTTCTGACGAAATATTAAATAATAATAAATTTAATTCAAACACAATTAAGCAAATTAAACCTGCATTACAAAACAGTCATGTAAAATTAGGTACTAGCTTGATTGGTAATGGTCAAGAATGTTACATAATTGCTGAAGCTGGCCTTAACCATAATGGTGATGTAAATATAGCTAAAGAGTTAATAGATCAAGCAGTATTGTCTGGTTGCTCAGCTATAAAATTTCAATCATTTGTAAAGGGTAGTAGAGTATCTAAGACCCAAAAATTTGCAAAATATGCTGAAGAAGCTGATGGACTTCAAGAAAATATTTACGATTTATTTGACCGTTTATCTCTATCGTTTGAGGATCAGAAAATTATCTTTAATTATGCATCTGCAAAAAATATTCCAATTTTCTCGACACCATTTGATATTGCAAGTGTTGATTTTTTGGAGGAATTAGGTGTTTTTGCTTATAAAATTGCTTCAATGGATTTGGTTAATATTCCATTAATTGAATATGTAGCAAAAAGACAGAAACCTATTATTCTCTCAACAGGTATGAGTACTTTGTCTAATATAGAAGATGCCGTAAATACTATTTTGAAATCTGGAAACCCTAATATTATATTACTTCATTGTAATTCATCTTATCCTGCACCAGAAGAAGAAATGAATTTAGCTGCTATTGAAACATTAAAAAATACATTTAAAGTTCCAGTAGGTCTTTCGGATCATACATTTGGATTATTTGTATCTCATACTGCAATATCACTAGGTGCGAATGTTATTGAAAGGCATTTTACTCTTTCTAGATCTATGGTTGGACCTGATCACATATTATCTTCTGAGTTAGATGAAATGTCAAAATTAGTAGATATAGCGAAAAGACTTCCCAAAATAATAGGTAACGGGATAAAACAGGTACAACCGGCAGAGTTAACTACTTTAAATATGCAACAAAAATGTATTTATGCATCTAAAAATCTTAAAAAAGGCGATAAAATTAGACTTAATGATATCATTATAAAAGGACCAGGCGGAGGTATACTTCCTAAATTTGTTGATATTATAATAGGAAGAGAAATTAAAATAAACATTCAAAAAGATACAGCTATTAGTTGGGATGATATTTAGAAATAGGTATTAAATGACAAATATTATATCCCTCATACCGGCACGTTTTGGTAGTAAGGGAATAATTAAAAAAAATATTATAAAATTTAAAGGCAAACCCTTACTTGCTCATAGCATAGACTACGCTAAGAAGTCATCACTTATTAGAGATGTTGTAGTATCAACAGATTCTCAGGAATTTGCATCACTATCTAATAAATTTGGTGCTAGAACACCATTTCTGAGACCAAAATCTTTAGCTGGAGATAATATTCAAGATTACCCAGTAGTTCAACATGCTGTAAAATTTTTAGAAGAAGAAAAAAACAAAAGAATTGATTATATCGCCTTACTAAGACCTACCTCACCGTTAAGGCCTCCAAATTTAATAGAAAAATCTTATGAAATAATTAAAAATAATAAATTAGGAACTTCAGTAAGAAGCGTTATTCCTGTAAAACAACATAGCTATAGACAATGGTTTTTAGATGGTGAAAAAATGGTTTCTGCTCAAGGTAATATTTTTGAATCTTACAATTTACCTAGACAACAATTACCTATTTCATATTTCCAATCAGGTGATATTGAGTTTATAAGGCGAAGTACTCTCAATAAAAAATCAGTGAGTGGAGATTATATTTTACCTTTGATTTTAAAAAAAGAAGACTTGTTTGATATAGATACCCATGAGGACTTAAAAGTTGAAAAATAAAATTACTACTAATTAGCATCTTTTATTTTTTTTATAATAGATGTTGAAGATTTATTTTTAATTAATGGTATAAAATAAGTTTTAATTTTTAGATTTGTTAGTGTTTTATGATAAGGTAATTTGTTCAAATTATAATCATTTCCCTTTGTATAAATTTGTGGGTGTAATTTCTTAATAAGATTTTCAGGTGTTTCTTCATTGAAAACAATGCAAAGATCCACGGGTTTCAAAGATGATACGATTTCAGCCCTGTCTCTCTCATCATTTATAGGTCTATTAAACTCTTTACTCAATTTTTTAGAGGACTCATTTGAATTAATACCAACTATTAAGCTTGCGCCTAGTTTTTTTGACTCTATCAAATAACTAATATGACCTTTATGCAATATATCAAATACTCCATTAGTAAAAACTATTGGTTTAGCAAGTCCTTGGATAATTTTGTCTAGTGAAACTTTAGAGGAATTCAAGCCACTTTTATCTAAGATGAATTGCTCAAAATCCAAATTTATTACCCCTCATCTTTTCTTAATTTATATATATATTTAGCGATACCCTCTTTTATACTCATAAACTCTTTTTTATAACCTGTATTTTTAATCTTCTCCATGTTAGCCAAAGTATAACTTTGGTATCTTCCTTTTAGATCATCAGGAAATTTAATGTATTTAACGGAACTATTAAATATTTGATCATCTGTTGAATTTTCGTTGAAAATAATTTCTCTGGCAACGTCATTAAAAGATGCAACTTTACCTGTGCCTAAATTAAAAATACCTGAAATTTTTCTATTATTGTAAAACCATAAAATAGTATCAATAACATCATCTATGTATATAAAGTCCCTAGATTGTGTGCCTTTTTTAAAATTCAAATAATCACCAAATAATTGAATTGTTTTATTCTTCTTATATTGATTATAGAATTGATAAATTGTTGATGCCATATTACCTTTATTTTGTTCTCCATATCCATACACATTAAAATATCTAAGACCAACTATTTGACTATTTGACTTTTTAATTTTTTCACTTACGTAATTGTCAAATGCTAACTTTGAGTAACCATAAATGTTAATAGGCTTCTCGTATTGTTTTTGTTCAATACATTTTTCATTCACACCATAAACAGCAGCAGATGAAGCATAAATAAACGGAATTTTATTATTATTAGCCCAATTAAAAAGTTTAACAGAAAAAGTATAGTTATACTTAAACATCAATTTTCCATTTCTCTCCATGGTATTTGTTATAGCGCCTTGATGGAAAATACATTTGGGCTTTTTAAGTAAATTTGAGTCAAGTTTGTATAAAAATTCGTCTATATCAAGAAATTCGGCAAAGTGTATCCTTCTTAGATTTGTAAATTTTTCTCCGTAAGTAAGATCATCTACTATAAGTATATCATTGATACCATTATCATTAAGCTGTTTTATAAGAGAACTGCCAATAAAACCAGCGCCACCAGTTACCCAAATATCCATCAAAAAATTTCCTCAAACGTTATCGTGCTTGTCCCAAATTTTTGTACAATTATTCCGCCAGCTTTATTTGCTATAGTACAGGAATTTTTTAGAGAATAGTTAATTGATAATAGAACAGATAAAACACTTATCACAGTATCACCAGCACCGGTGACATCATAAACTTCGCTAGGCCTACCTTCAATTTTAAATTCTTGTTTATCTTTTAACTGAAATAAGGATATCCCTTCTCTTCCCTTAGTTAAAACAATGTTGCAGATTTTATTTTTTTCCATCATTTCAAATATATTTTTTTTGAAATTTTTTTTGTTATAATTAGAACCCATTAGGATTTTAATCTCTCTCATGTTAGGTGTTAAAATATCTGTTCCTTTAAATTTTTTTATATCAGGACCTTTAGGATCAACGAGACATATTTTAGTGTGCTCCTTTGCTATTTTAATAAGATCAGGTAGCTTTTTTAGTATACCTTTTCCGTAATCACTAAAAATAATAATATCTGAAGTTTCAATTCTTTCCCTAAAAATAGAAATAGTTTTATTTGTTAGTTGGGGTGGTTCTTTTTCGTCATCTATTCTTAAGATTTGTTGAGAATTAGAGATAACTCTAGTTTTTTTTATAGTTTTGTATTTATTATTTTTTTCAATGAAGCAAGTTATGTTATTTTTTGACAGTTTATTTATTAAAACATCTCCATTTTTGTCATCCCCAGTAACACTAATTATGTCCACTTTACATCCCAAAGAACTGCAATTAAGAGCTACATTTGCAGCACCCCCCAACCGTTTATCAGTTTCTTTGACATTTAGAATAGGAACTGGTGCTTCAGGAGAAATTCTTTCAACATCTCCAAACAAATATTCATCTAAAATTAAATCTCCAATAATTAAGATTTTTTTATTTTTTAGGTCAGATTTATTAATTTTCACTTTTTACTCATAAATTTTCAAATTAATTTTTATTTCTTTTTACCAAGTATAAATATAATATCGTATAGATTGAAAAGAAAGTTATAAAAAAACCAAGGCTTTCTCTATCTTCTAAAATATTACCAGATTTATAAATTAAAAAAATTGAAGAGGGTAATAATGCTATTATATTTATTAACAAACCTGTAAGAGCATTCTTATTGAAACTCTTCTTTTTCGTAAAATTAATTTTTTTTATATTTGCATGTAAAATAGTATGTAAATGTAAGTTATCAGGTTTTACAATGTTAGATGAAAAATATAATCTTCTAAATATAGTAAACATTAATTCCCAAATTGGATAAATCATTATAATAAGAGCATTAAGCATATTAAAATTATTTAAATTATTACTCATATAGATTAACAAAGTTGATAAAATCGCTCCAAGAAAATATGATCCACCATCACCTAAAAAGATAAAACCTTTTGGCCAATTAAAAATTAAAAAACCAAATAAAGAACAGGTCAGAATTGTTAAGAAATTTACTAGTATATAGTTTTTGGCTTCTATGGAATAAATTAAAAGGATCATGCATACAAATACTGAAAACATAGTAAGTAAACCATTGGCACCATCCATCATGTTGGTAGAATTTAACGAAGCAATAATACAAATTGTAGTTAAACTTAGTGCAAATATTTCCAACTTGATTATATCGTCAACAAAATCAATGTTTGTGCTGTAAATTAAATTTTTATAATAAATCAGCCAGATTAAAGTTATAATAAATAAAACTACTAACCTACTAATTGGTCTAATATCTTTTATTAAGTCTTCGGTGAAGCCGATAGCAAAAATAAAAATGCAGTAAAATAAAACATTGTATAGACTATAATCTCCTTTTTCTAAATAAAAAAACTGAATTAAAAATATTATTAATATTGAAGAAATTATAGGTAAACCACCTATCCTCTTTACATTGTCAACATGAATTTTTTGAGATCCTGTTAAAAGGTCACTAGAATACCGATTGGGAATTATTTTTTCTTTTATAAAAAAATAAGTTAATAATGCACTAATGAAGAATGTGCCAAATCCCCACAAAATTAGATCAAAATGATTATAAAACAAATGCAATCTAAGTTCCTCTTTCATCTATGGATAAAAGAGAATTAATTATTTTCTTTCTATCTATTAGTTTTCTATTAGTTGGTATTAAATTATTCATCATTCCTCTTTTAACTTTTCCTAATCTAGCCATTACAATTGTTGATATTAGGTTTAAACATATTTTTTGAGCAGTTCCTGCTTTAAGCCGTGTTGAACCTGCCACAATTTCGGCGCCCGTATTTAAAATAATTGAAATTTTTGAAATTTTTTCAAGTTTTGAGTTTAAATTATTACTTATGCCAATTGTTAAAGCACCAATTTTATTTGCATACTTAATAATTTCTGTTGTAAATTTTGTCGATCCACTCGCAGCTAATCCAATAACTACGTCATTTGGTTTGATTGTATTTCCTACTACATTTTTCACTGATGTGTGGCGTAAATCTTCAGCTCCTTCTATTGATTTAGTCAATGAACTTTTACCACCAGCAATTATGAATTTTAATCTTTTAGTTGACCAACCAAAAGTGGGAATGAGTTCGACTCCATCTTGAACAGCAATTCTAGCAGATGTACCTGCACCAACATATATTATTTTACTTTTAGGATTTTTTTCTAATAATTCTGTAATTTTAGAAATAGATATTTCAATGGAATCAAGAGAATTTTCGACAGCATAAAAAGCGTTAATGTGGTTATCAAGCATTACTCTCAGAGCCTTTGTATTACTTAAAGTATCAATGTGCTCATCTCTCTTGGGGATTGTTTCTGTCGTTTCTTTTTTGTTCATATTAAATTTTCAAATAAGCAATTATTTTTTTTTAAAAATTAAAGACATCATATTTTCAAAAAATGGTGGGCTAATATTATTATTTGTTTTATCCATTTTTACTGATTCAATTTTATCATTAATTAACTTAACATCCTCATATATATTTTCATAAGGTGTGCCGATGTAAGGATAGTCTGACCAAATCAGTTTCAAATCAAAAACCTCAGTCAGTAAAGAAATATTTCGTTTAGAAAAATGCCACAAATGTTCAATAGGGTGAAATAAATTCCAGTTTTGCTTATATAACTTTGCAGCAAATGATTCACCGTTAGGTGTGGCGCAAATATAAAAAAGTCCACCTGATTTCATTAATTGACTTACTTTTTTTATAGTTTCAATAGGATCGGGAACATGTTCTATTACACCTCTCATCGTTACCACGTCAAAAAAATTGTCATTAAAAGAACAATTCAAAACATCTCCAAGGTGAATATTTTTTTCATCAATATTTAATGTTTCTTTTGCAATTTGAAATGCGATAGGATCTAACTCTGTTCCATATTTTTTAAAATTATCAGAAATATTTTTTAAAAAATAACCACCACTACATCCAATATCTAGAATATTTCCTTTATCCACAAATTTTAATAAAACTTTGGCATCCAACTTATATTGAATTGATCTCTGTTCCATTTTTTTTTTGTTATTTAATCTAGTTTCACCAATATAGTTTTCATAGAATTCCTTTAGTCCTTCTTTATCAAGTTGTGGATTCATAAATATTAAATTACAATTATTGCAGATATTACTTGTGAAACCATCAAAGTTAGTCCAAATGTCTAAATCTTTGCTCTTGCAACAAATACAACTAGTAAGTTTAATTTTTCCAAAATTCTTAAAAAGTTCCGAGTAATCATTACCTCTAAATATAAAAGAATTATTCATTGCTTTTCCAATCTTATTAAGTAAAAACTTTTATTGTTTTTTTGCTGAACATTTTTGGAACATTTAGTTCATGCTCAAAAACTCCATTAGCTTTTACAATTTTTTTTGTTGAATCAGTTTTGTTTAGCTTATTAATAATCTGATTTATCTCGTTAAAATCAAAACTTTTTTCATTCCTTCTAAATTCTGATTTTTGACCCTGAATTATCTTTCTTAGAAAATGGAATGCCTTAAACCCAAGAAATTCTCTAGCATATTGTTTATAATTAAACTTATAATTGTTATTTTTACTAAAATTTTTATGACCAGACTTTAAAACTTCATGAACAACTTTACTAACTCTAAAAGAAGAAAGTCCGTCATTTTTAAAATATCTTGATGAAATTAAATTTTTTCTTTCATCGATCATTTTTTTACTTGGAATCAATTTTTGTTGTTTTGTGATTTTTGCTACGTAATTAACAAGATCTTCAAAATTTTTAGCTTTGTGGCTAATATTTCCTGGAGGTCCTTGTATTTTTAAATGAGGTGTATTTATCCATTCTATTGATATTGCTTCTTTACCTATCATTACTGCTTCAATAGCAGTTTGACAATTCAAATGAATTAAAACTTCACAACAATTTAACCATTCGATAGCAGTTTTGTTTTGAAATATATGGAAATTTGAATTTTTTAAAAGTATTTCATATGGTTTTTTTGACTCGAAAGGATGAGGTCTTAACACAAAATTAACTTTTGGAAATTTTGTAGAAATCTTAGATAAAATATTTATTATTTTTTTGTTTACTTCGAAAGAATCTTTTGCATAGTTTTTGGCAAAAACTTTATCATATCCCATGTCAATCATAGCCTGTTCTTCAATTTTATAATTTAATGTAAACTTTGGATTTCCAACTGGGAACGTTGTATTTACTAATATAAACTTTTTTCTATTAAATACTTGATTTAAAGTTTCATTATAAGGATGCACACAAAAGTCATATCTTGGGCAACCAGTTATCTTTAATTTTTTTTCATCAAATAATTTTCTTTGTTTAAAAGTATTATATTGATCCTCTCCCCATAAACAATAGAGATCAACTAAATCTCTCTCCTTAATTTTATATAAAAAATTTGCGAATTTTGATAAATCTCTACCCGGAGAACCTTCAGTATCAAGTATACATACTTTTATATTTTCTTTTTTGTACCTAAGCAATAAGTTTACATTGTTAGGCCTTAAGTAATTTATTATAACCAGATCAGGCTTTAAGGAGATTACATCAAAAGCTTGGCAATACATTGGGACAATATAGCAAAGAATATTTTGTTGTGCTAAGTGCCAAGCTATTAAAGTAACACCTTCAAGGTCCCTAAGAGGATTATCTACAACCAAACAAACTCTAGATTTCATTTTTGATCAACAACATTAGTTATAAGTTTAATTTTATTTGATGCTTTTTTAAATATAAAAAATAACTTTTTACATGATACATTAAATGGAAAATATTAGAATAACTTCTTCTTTGTGCATCATGAATGGCAACAATATGTTTGGATTGTGCAACTTTAAAACCTATTTTATTTGCTCTTTTACATATATCAACATCTTCAAAATACAAGAAATAATCTGTATCAAATCCGTCAAGTGTTAAATAATCTTTACTGGAAAAAACAAGAAACATTCCCCCAATCCAATCGGTTACTAAAATATTATCATTTTCTTTGTGGAAAAACTCTTCTTTTGGACGCATAAATAATCTTGTTAATAAAAAAAACAATCCTGGAAATTTTCGACTGTTTAAAGATCTGATTTTTTTAATATTTAATATACTAGGACCTATAATATTGACTTTCTCATTTTCTTTTAAAAAAATTAAGTCATCTAAAACGTTTTTTTGCAATCTTATATCAGGATTCAAAACACAAAAGTACTTCGTTTTACAAAATTTAAATGCATTGTTATGATTACAACCAAATCCTTTTACAGATTTGTTATAAATCCAAAAGATTGGAAGATCATTTATCCATTTTGGTTTCACAATTTCTTCATCTATGTTGATAGTAAGTATTATTTTTTTTAATGATTTACAATCCCTGAGATCGTTTAAGAGAGGCAATAAAAGATTGAATTGTCTATGACTTACAATCGATACAGTAATATGATTAATATTTTTCATGAAAAAACTAAATTACTTCCCAAAAGACTGGAAAATCGGGCTTAAAGATTTTTATTGATTGTTTTTCAACTTTTATTCTATCTATGAAAGTAATAGGGTATTTTCTTTTCACAAGTTTAACTTTTTTACTATTTGGTTTCAGACCGTAATGATTTGAACCATTTAAACTTGTAAAACTTTCAAGATTATCTAATGAATTATTTTGATCAAATATCTCAGCTAAAATTGACATACAGTATGTTGCATTGAAGATACCAGCACAACCACATTCACTTTCTTTATCTCCTTTTAAGTGAGGAGCAGTATCTGTACCTAGAAAAAACTTTGAGTTTCCACTTATGGCCATATCTATAAGCGCTTTTCTATGTATTTCTCTTTTTAGAATAGGGAGGCAGTAGTTGTGTGGTCTAATACCGCCAACAAAAATAGCGTTTCTATTTAAAGCTAAATGATGAGGTGTAATAGACGCAGCTAAGTTTTTGTTGCCTTCTTCAATAAATGTTGTTGCTTCTTTTGTTGTTATATGTTCAAGAGTAATTTTAAGTTCAGGTAATTCTTTACAAATAAAAGCGAGTTTTTTTTCGATAAATATTTTTTCTCTATCAAAAATATCAACTTGTTTATCAGTCACTTCTCCATGAATAAGAAGAGGCATTTTTATTTCTGCCATAGTTTCGAGTATGGGCATAATTGTTTTTATGTCTTTTACGCCTGAGGCAGAATTAGTAGTGGCACCTGCAGGGTATAGTTTAACTGCAAATACAGCGCCATTTTTGAAGGCATCTTTTAATTCATTTTTTTCTGTTTTTTCAGTCAAATAAATCGTCATGAATGGTTTAAAATCGTCATTTCTGGGAATAGCATTTTCTATTTTCTTTTTATATTCAATAGCATCTTTTGCATTTAATATTGGTGGTAACAAATTAGGCATAACTATTGAACGGGCAAAATGTCTCGAAGTTTCAGGAACAACAGATTTTAAAATAATATCATCCCTAAAATGTACATGCCAATCATCCGGTTTGATAATTTCTATTTCTTCCATATTTTTGGTCTAGTCTTTTAAAATAAAATTTAAAATGTTAATATTATGGTGTATATCTTAATAATTCTAATTAATTTTTGGTAAGTTTACTATGAAAATTTCAATTATTTCTGCAAGCCATAGAACAAATTCTCAATCAAAAAAAATTTCACATATTTTATATAATAACTTATTAAATATAAATAACAAATTGGATATTTTTTTGTTAGATTTAGCTGAATCGTCATTGCCACTTTGGTCACCGGATAAAAAAAATGGAAAGGGTATTTGGGGAGAAACTTGGCATTTAATTTCAGATAATTTAAATAACTCGGATGGTTTTATTTTAACTGTGCCCGAATATGGTGGCATGGCTACTCCTGCTGCTAAAAACCTTTTCTTATTATGTGGTAATGGGGAATTAGCGCATAAACCCGGTCTAATTGTATCAGTTAGTAGTGGAAATGGTGGAGCTTATCCAATAGCAGAGTTAAGATCATCTTCATATAAAAACACTCATATCATGTGGATACCAGAAAACATCATTATTAGAAACGTCGAAGAATTTAATCCTGGGTCTCACGGCAAGAATATTCCTGATTGGTTAGACGACAGGATTGATTATGTTTTAAATTTGCTCTTAGCTTATGGATCTAATATGAAGTCACTAAGAACGATTATTAATAGAAAGGATTTTGGTAATGGAATGTAAAAATTTAAGTAAAAAGTTTGAAGATTTTGATGGTTGGATAAAAACAGACGATGGTAGAGAAGCATTTACAAAACACTTTAAATTTTCCGATTTTAAACAAGCTTTTTCTTTTATGACCTCAATAGCAATGAAAGCAGAACAAATAAACCATCATCCTGAATGGGAAAATGTTTATAATAAAGTAA
>MDTG01338527.1_pt1 | contig 11118 bp, 7 predicted proteins | sample 811421 | NCBI WGS metagenome assembly MDTG01 (sample SAMN05326645, study PRJNA326480) | marine metagenome | isolation source: seawater | place: Pacific Ocean: South East | collected 2011
AAACAAAATATGAAAATAATTATAAATTTATAATTATTCTTTATATTAAGATTATTGCATATCAATATTAGTGTAACTAGTGATAAAAAAAATACCACTATAGAAAATAATGAAAATATAAAAAAAATAATATCAAAATTTGAAAAAATAAATTCATTAGAAAAACCGGCAAGTGATAAAAATTCAACTAAGAAGCGAACATAAAAATTACTGTAATAAATGTCAGAAAATTTATAATCATATAAATAAAAACGCCCAAAAATATCTGAGTCTATTAAATTATAATATTTTTTTTGATCAAAAAACTCAACACTGTTATTGAAATTAAACAAATTATTTTCAAGATATATTTCTATTGCAGCTAAAGATAATCCAACAGTGTCACTTCCTAAACCTGGTATTAAAAAAATAAAGCTATTTAGATATGCTAAAATAATTTTAGCTGATATACATAAAATAATAATATTTTTTATTGAAAATTTATTAAAATGCATTTTATTTGAAATAAAAATCATGATTTAATATTAAGTTTTTATAATTATATTTTTCAATAATTTTAGCTCTACTTATTTCATTTTTAATTATTTTTTCATCATTGATCATCGAAATAATTTTTTCAGAAATGTCTTTTTCACTTAATGGATCAAAATAATTAAAATATCCATCTCCTATTTCTCTATAAATTTTTATATCACTACATAATACATTAAGATTAAAATATGTAGCTTCTATCAAAGGAATTCCGAATCCTTCATAAATTGAAGATGAGACAAAAAGTTTCGAATTTTTATAATAACTTTCAATTTCATTATTTGTAACATTTAATAATAAATGAATATTTTTATTTAAATTAAGTGAATTTATTTGATTTAATACATTATTAAAATCATCAGCTTTTTTCCCAATAATAATCAACTTTAAATCTTTATTTGACTTATGAACAATTGAAAAAGCTTTAATTAATCTAATAAGATTCTTTCTTTTTTCAAAAATATTTACACATAGTATGTATTGATATTTTTTTAATAAAAAATCAAGTTTATTAGATTTAGAATTTTTTAATTTTAGATTCAATCCATTCTCAATTACAATTATTTTATCTTTAGCAATATTAAAGTTATTTCGTAATTCATCTGATATTGAGTTAGAAACAACAATTATTTTATTCGATTTCTTCAGTGAGTATTTTATTACAAATTTAGATAAATATTTTCTTATATTATCGTATAGATCTGGAAATTTAATTAATCGTAAATCGTGAATTGTTAAATATGTATTAGTTTTAAAAAAAGTAAAAAGCGGTAAATGTAATTGTTCAAATAAATTTGGTTTAATTTTATTTAAAATATACGGTATGAAAAAAAGATTAATTATTAATCTTTTTACTGGTTTAGTACTTGGAATATTTGTTTTTATGATTTCTACATTTTCAATTTTACTATATTTATCTAAATTCAACTCTTTAGAAGCTATGAAAAAAAAAAATGAACTTTCTGCTTTTTTGATTACTGAGTCATAAAAACCAAAAAATCTATTGTTTGCTCCTGAAGTAGTATTATCGATGCAAGTAGCATTTATTAAACATTTATTTAATTTAACTCCATTGATCTTGTGTCGCTTGAAATAAATTATAAAACCTAAAAAAAATGACGGCAACTTACACAAATCGATCACTATTGAAATCATTAGAGAAAGTATAAAATCATAAATATTTTTTGGAAAATAATTTCTAAATAATCTATAAATGAATATTGCTAAAAGATTAATTATAAAAAAAGTAATAGCGTATGTTAAATTTATTTTTATATAAATAAAGATGAATATAAATATAACTAAAAAATATAAAAATTTATCTATAAATAATATATTTATAAATGCGTTCTGATATGAATAAGCTAGATATTTAAAAAATAATTCTTTAAAATTTTTTGGAAGCCCATAATAATAATGTTCTGTTTCATTGTTAATTTTTTTATTTAAATTAAATCCTCTTGCTCTATTTAAATATTCAATATCTTCTCCGGCTCTTATATTTTCGTTAAATAATCCCATAAGACTTAAAGCTGAGGAGGAAACAAAACTTCCGGATAAAGACTCATATCGCTTGTCACCATAAGTTAAATAGCTCAAATTTTTACTAAATTTGTTTGAATAGATATTTTTCCTTATTCCAAATAATATCTTTAAATTATTTGAATTAATAATATTGATAGCTTTTTTAAAAAAATCATCCTCAGGAAGAGTTTTTACATCTAAAAAACAAACCCATTTAGATTGTAAGCTCGATAAACCTATATTTCTTGCCTTTCCAGGAAATGCTTTGCTAACATAAATATACTCAATATTTTCAAATAATTTTTTTAAAGATAAAATTTCATTATCACTTAGCTTATCAGCTGAATTATGAACGATAATAATTCTGTGAGGAGGTAATGATTGTTTTGAAATTTTACCAACAAAAACACTTAAGGCCTCAAAACTATTGTTAGAAGGAGTTATTACAGTTATATCTGAGTTTTTTATCATGAATAAGATCTAATAATATATTTAATATTATAATTATGAAATATAAACTTTTAAGCATTGATACATCATATACCTTGGAATTCATACAAAAATCAAAATTGCATGAAGTATTATCACATAAAAATCTTGGTAGTTATTTTTCTAATGTTTGGACAATTCATCCAGTAGCATCTTTAACAACTTCATCAAATTGGTCTTATCAATTTGGCAAACCAGTAATCTATGAAATTGATAAAAATAATTATTTTATCGAAGGTAAAATAGGTAGATTTAATTTATTAAAATATTTTAAAACTATAAATTTTTTAATAGGTCAAATTGAATTGGCTATTTATTTAATTAAGTTAATTAATAAAGAAAAAATAAATTTTATTAAATCAAATGATATTCATTATTGTGGAATTTTATCGTTAATACTTAGATTTTTTACTAAAGTAAAAGTTATTGTTAGAGTTGGGTCAAATAATGATAAAATATATGAAGTAACCAAACAACCTATCCAAAAAAAATTATTTTTATTTAGGTCTGTTGAAAAATATTTTGAAAGATTAATTTTAAGAAAAGCAGACTTTGTGATTGGTGCAAATAATAATAATTTAGAATTTGCAATAAATAATGGAGCAAAATTTAATAAATCAACGGTAATAAGGTATGGTTCATTAATTGATGATCTGCATTATGTACACCCTGATAAAAGAAAAAAAGAAATAGATTTTCTCAAAAAGAATAAATTGGAAGAAAATAAGTTTATATTATACATTGGAAGATTGGAAAAGGTTAAACATCCTGAAGATGTCATTCATGTATTAAAAAAAATACTTAGTAATAGTATAAATTATAAAGCTTTATTAATTGGAGATGGGAAAGAAATAGAAAGTTTGAAAAATTTAACTGAAAGTTTAGATATAAAAGATGATGTTATTTTTGCAGGTAATAAATCACAAATTTTTATTTCAAATATTATACCCTCTTCTAGTATTATTGTTTCTCCACATACTGGTAGAGCTCTATGTGAAGTATCACTAGCTGGAGCCTGTGTTGTTGCTTATGACTTAGATTGGCAATCGGAGATAATTGAAAATAATGTAAATGGATATTTAGCAAGCTACAGGAATGTAAATGAATTAGGAAACTTATCCTTAAGTTTAATAAGAGATAAAAATAAACAATTAATCTTTCAAGAAAATTTAAGATTTAAAGCTCTAAATATGCTTGATAAAAAAAAATTAATTAAACAAGAAATAGAAATTTTTGAAAAATTAATTAATCAATAAACTTTATTTTCAAATATTTAATTAATAAATAAAATATTGATAAATTAATATTATTTTTTCTTAAATAAATAATAATTTTTAATAATTTTGATAAATTAAATTGGTAAATTTTACCTAAATAATTTTTAATAAATGGGATTAAATTTATATTATTATTTTTATATAAATTATTAAGAAATACTAATTCTGAAATTGTTTTTAAAAATAGATCAATACTAATATTAGAATTTAAAATCATTATCTCTCTTAAATTTTTTGTGTGTTCAAATATACCAAGATTTTTAATATGCTTATTTGAAATATTAATTGTTTCAGAAATTAAAAAATTTTTCTTTTTTTTTGTATCTTGATTGTTATGTATTCTATAATAAGTTAATATTTCATTTGACATTATGAATTTACAATTATTTTCTAACAAATCTATATATAGTCTGTAATCGCAAGCAGTTTTATAATTTTTGTTATATTTAATTTTTTTTAATATTTCTGATTTTATTAAAATTGAAGAATGAACAATTGGATTCCCATATAATAATAAAATTAAAATAGAATTGTGGCTTAATTTTTTATTAAGCATGTATTTATTTTTTCCAACAAATTTAACTTTGCTAAAGGCTATTGCACTATCATTTTTTTTAATTTCTTTTAATAAAGTTTTAATTTTTTCAATATTAGCAAAATCATCAGAATCAATAATACTTATATAATTACCTGAAGCTAAATTAATGCCAATATTATATGATTCAACTACTCCTAAATTTCGTTTATTTTCGTAATATACGATTCTCTTGTCATTAAAGCTTTTAGCAATTTTTTTAGAATTATCAGTTGAAGCATCATTAATTAATATTAGTTCTAAATTTGAATGTGTTTGTTTCAAAGACGACGAAATACATTCTTTCAAATATTTTGAAGAATTATAAAATATAGTAATTATTGAAACTTTATCTTCATCCATGTTTATTTATCCAGTCAATAAAAATTAAAACTGTCCATAATGACTGGTCCCAATTTTTAATTCCTCTTTGGTGATCTTGCCATTTTTTATAAATAATATCCTGATTTAAATATTCAGAATATTTTGAATTATCTCTTATAAGATCCTCACCCCAATCTCTTAAAGATGATTTTAACCATTTTGAAATAGGTGCTGAAAATCCATGTTTTGGTCTGGAAAATAATTCTTCTGGCAAATATTCTTTAAGTAAATTTCTAAGATAAATTTTACCATTATTTTTATGTATTTTATTTTCAATCGGAAGTGACCAAGCATTATTAATAAGCTTTGAATTTAAAAAAGGTGTTCTAACTTCTAAGCTATGATACATTGAAGCCCTGTCAGTTTTCACTAATATATCATTTGGAAGATAAGATATAGAGTCTAAAAACATTGTAGTTTCTTTTAAATTATCAAATTGTTCTAAGTTTTGATCAATATTAAATGCATTATGAGTTTTGAAGTTAAGTAATTTATCAATATCAGACCACTCGGAAGTTATACTTTTATAAAAATCACTAAAAGATGCTGTAGCCTGCATTCTTTCATAAACTCTATCAATTTTTTGTCCTAAATGATTTATTTGAAATTTTTTTGGAAGGAATTTTGTAAAGTACTTATTTAAATTGTCTATATTATTTGATCCAATATAGTCTACAGCAAATCTTAGAAATAAATTTAATGCATAACTTTTATTATGTTTATACAATTTATCTATCCAAATATGCCTGTTATATCCTCCGAATATTTCATCTCCTCCATCACCAGATATTGCAACTTTAGAAAAATTACTTACATGCTTACAAAGTATTGATGTTGGTATTTGAGAAGAATCAGCAAAAGGTTCAGAATAAATATCATTTAAATGAGGAATGATATCTAATAAATCATTTTCCTTAATATAAACTTCTTCATGATTTGTATTTAAATGACGAGCAATTTTATTCGAAAATATTGCTTCATCATATTCTTTGTTTTCGAAGCCGATAGAAAAAGTATTTACTTTTTTAGAAATATTATTTTTAATAATTGATGCAACCAAAGAGGAGTCTATTCCACCTGATAAAAATATTGATACATTTCTGTCGGCATGTGAAACATCAATACATGATTCAATTAAGCTATTTTTTACATTTTTATGTACATCATTATATTTGTTAGCATTAGATTGAGCAATATTCTCTTTAAGATTGTACCATTGTTTATAAGAATAGTTATACTCCTTTGAGTACTCGAGAAAATTTATATTATCGAAATACTTATTTTTTAAATTAATAGAAATTAGAGACCCTGGAAATAGTTTAAATATATCTTTGTATATAGTCAGTGGCGGTGGTATGTTTAACTGTTGAAAGTAGCTTTTTAATGAATTTTTTTCAATTTGATTTCTAAAATTTGGAAAATTTTTAAATATTCTAATATCAGATCCAAAAACTAGAGAATTATTTATTAACCCTAAATACAAAGGCTTTTCACCAAATCTATCTCTACAGAGATAAATTTTATTTTCTTTTTCATCAAATATTACAAAAGCAAACATTCCCTCTATTATTTCTAATGTTTTTTCTACACCAATATCCGAAATTAAATTAACTAACACACAGGTATCAGAAATTGAGTTTATATTTTCCTCAAAATAACTTTTAAGCTTTATGTTTGTAAAATATTTTAAAATTTTTTTGTAATTGTATATTTCACCATTAAATAAAATTGTTAAATTATTGTCAAAAGATTTCATTGGCTGTCTACCATTTGTAGACAAATCAATTATTGAAAGTCTTCTAAAAATAAACCCAATTGACTGATTTTTATCTACATATTTAGACTCATCATCTGGACCTCTAAATAATATAGATTTAGACATTTTATTTAAAACATCGTCATAATTAAAATTATTGTTGGTAATAAATCCTGCAAAGCCACACATAATGAATCAATTAATGTTATTAATACTTATCCATCTTTCAGGTTTTGTATTTGGGTTTGGAAAATTATTTGAGCAGAATATATTTACTTTTTTAAATTTTTTTTCTGCTAACCATGCTGACCACCAATAAAAAGTGCTATTAGATAAAATATGATTTTGGAAATTTGACAATAAAACTAATCTAAATAAATCATTATCGAAACCATTATCATGATTTAATTCTATAGTGTTTGATGGTAAGTTCAAAACTGATTTGTAATTAGATTTATTTATCGAGAAAATAAAATATTGAGGATTAGCAATCTTTTGTCTCATCATTTTAATACCATTCTTATAGAATTGCATGCCTAAAATACCTCCTAATTTATCAATATCATTTACAGGGACTTCCTCAAAATTCCTCACACAAATACAGATTGAATTGCTATTAATTTTAGATAAAATATTTTGATATTTAGGTGGAAGGTTTTGCTGTAACTCATTTATTTTAAAATGACTATAAATTATTTTAGATATATTTTTGAAATGATTTTCATTTTGCCAATAGCCCTTAATCCATAAATTATTGTTTGAATTATCAATAATTTTATTTAAATCATCAACTTTTAAATTATATTTTTCATTAATTAAATTTTTAAAATTAATATTTAAAAATTTTTGGATAATTACAATACAAATAAAAAATAATTGATCTATCAACTTTACTGGTATAAATTTGTATTTAATAATTTTATTTAATCTAAATTTTCTTTTATATTTAAAATCTCTAATAAATCCTAATCTTTTTTCAAATCTAATTTCTATATTTTTGTTTTGTTCTAAAGATTTTCCAAATGCAAACTGAAATAACTGATTGCCTAAACCGCCTACAAGATAAATATTTATAATTTTTTTTTTATCTTTTTGCACTATTATAATTAAAATATATATCTTGAAAAATCTTATTTATAGAAAAATTTATTTTCCATTTTGGATAATATTTATGAACCTTATCTAAGTTAGTATAATAGCAAATATGATCTCCAATTCTATTTTTAGCAAAATATTTATATTTCATTTTTTTTCCAGAAATACTCTCAATTAAATTAAATGACTCTAAAATAGAAATACTATTATTTTTTCCTCCACCAATATTAAATACTTCTCCTTTCACTGGTTTTTTAATAATGTATTCAAATAGGTTAGAGAGATCTTCTGCATGTAAGTTGTCCCTAACTTGCTTACCTTTATAACCAAATACACTGTATTTTTTTTCTGATAAATTAGTTTTAATTAAATAATTTAGGAAACCATGTAATTCGACTCCAGATTGATTATACCCAGTTAAACATCCTGCTCTTAAAGAACAAGTAGGCATATCAAAATATCTGCCAAATTCCTGCACCATTAAATCAGCAGATGCTTTTGAAACTCCAAAAAGTGAATGTGTCGTGTTATCAATTGATAAGTTTTCATCAATTCCTCTGCGTAAATTTTTAAAATCCCATCTTGTTTTAGTTTCTTTAAGTTTTAAAAAATTAGGATTGTCTCCATATACTTTATTAGTTGATAAAAAAATAAAAGGAGAATCTTTACAGTATTTTTTTATTGAGTTTAATAGATAAAAAGTGCCTAAAGCATTTACTTCAAAGTCAATCAAAGGAATTTGAGCTGCATAGTCATGAGAAGGTTGGCCAGCAGCATGAATTATTGCGTCTGGTTTAATTTTTTTAATCAAATCATCTATTTTTTTTTCATTCCTAATATCTGTATTAAAATGTTTATAATTTGAAATTTTACTTAGCTCTCTTAGATGATGGTTTACATTACCTGACTTACCAAAAAAGAATTTTCTCATGTTATTATCAATTCCAAAAACCTTGTATTTTTTAGAACTAAAATACTTAACAGCTGAATAACCTACTAAACCACATGAGCCTGTGATTAGAATTTTTTTAATTTTTTTCATTAAATAAGTTGATAAGTTTTAAAGAAGAGCTTTTATCATCATAATCACGCTTAATCCAATCAGATATTTGTTTATTATCAAATAAATTAATATTTTTATTTAAAATATTATTAATTTCATCAATTGACTCAAAGTATATTCCATTAAACTTATTCAAAAATGGACTAGAATAAGCTGTATATATATTTTTGTTGTGCTTAAAAGTATTAACATAATTAACTATTATGGGTAATCCTGAAGCCCATATTTCAAACTGTGCAATGCTTTGAGACTCAGTTGTTGTAATAAATATTACACAGCTTGAGCTATGTATCTTAGTTCTAAAATCTCTTTTATTGTAATTTCCATATGAAATCACATGAAAATTTAATTTATTATTTTTTAGAATTTTAGATATAGGTTTTAAATATTTTTTTTTAAGATAGGAATTTTTAAAATATATTAAAATTCTACTACTTTTAGAAAATTTTTTATTTATCCAAAATTTTGAGTCTATTCCTGCCTGCCATATTTCAATTTTGTTAACTAATATATTGCTCTGTTTTATGTATGCATTTTTAACCCATTCACAGGGTACAATAACTTTATCAATATAAGGATTATTAATGATTCCATTATAATCAGATGGCATTACTACTATATTAGGCCCTGCTAGTATTTTTTTAACTATACCTTTTTTCTTTAAATTTATTGCTTTTTTTAATTCATTAGCGCCACTTAATACGATTATATTTTCATTTATATTTTCATCATATTTAGGGTTTATATTAAATTCTATATTGTTTTCTTTTAAGCCATCATGTAAACTTCTAACTACTTCTACATGTCCTGAAAACCTTATATTTTGGATAAAGGAATTCAAATCTTTATAATAAGATCTTCTAAAAAAAAAATAAAAATATTTTAATATGTAGTAAATTGATAAAAGTATATTTCTATTTTTATTGTAAGTAAAAATTGTAATTTTGAGTTTTTTCACTTTAATTTTTTAGTGTAACAATACCATCTTTGAATTCAAATATATAATCAATATTGGAAATATTACTAATGTCATGTGTAATAATTATTACAGTGTTTTGAGATTCATTTAAAATTTTATCAATTATTAATTTTGCAGTATTTTTGTCTAAAGAACTAGTTGGTTCATCTAAAATATAAAAATTAGATTTAAGATAAAACGCTCTGGCCAAAGTAATTCTTTGCCTTTCTCCACCTGATAAAAGATTTATACTATCTTTTAGTTTTTCATTGTAACCATTTTTCAATTTAATAATTCTTTCATGTATTTGTGCATTTTTACAAGCTTCAATAAGTCTTTTGTGGTCAATATTTTTTAAATTATCGGTAAAAGCAATATTCTCAGCAAATGTTTCGTTATTTAGAAATAAGTTTTGAGATACATAAGCAAATTTAATATCTATATTTTTTATATCAGAAATTGGATATTCAAGATCATCTATTTTAAGTTTACCTTTTTTAGGCTCTAACAAACCAAGTATAATGTCTAAACATGTTGTTTTACCAGAACCTGTTGGCCCAACAAATGCTATTTTTTTTCCTTTAATAATTTCAATGGAAAAATTTTTTATAATTTCTTTATCATTATATGCAAACGATATATTTTCAATTTTTATTGATTGATTAAATTGTATTTTATTATGATCATTTTTATTTAAATTATTTTTTTTGATTACTTTAGTATCTAACAAATCTCTTACGTCTTTTATAATATAATTATTTGTTACTAGATCAACTGATGCATTATACACACTTTGAAATAAAGGTAAGAGTCTCTGTGCAGTGAAAGCAATAATTGCTAATAAAGGAAGTATATTTTTTAAGCTGGTATTTGAAACAATATAATATGTCATCATGACCAAAATTATTAATCCAATTGTTTCAATCACAATTTTGGGAGAATTCCCAAAAAAATGATTAACGTATGAGGATCGATTTAATTTAAATGCACTATTAAAATAACCATTTGTTACAATACTTTGTTTTTTGTAAACAATTAAAGTTTTTATGCCTTCAACTGTATTTCTTAAAAATTTGAAAACATTATTTTGTTCAATCGATATTATTTGACCATTTTTGTCTAATATATTTTTTATAAAATAAAAAATTGTTAAATAAAGAAATAATATGGTTACTATTATTATAATTGTAACTAAGGGATATATATATAAATAAAAAAAAAGTATTATTGATATTATAAATAAGGCATTAATAGCAGTTAAAATCTGATTAAATATTACAACTACATAATTTACCTTTAATATAGCACTACTTAATAATTTATTACTATCAATAGATGTCATCTCAATATATTTTAATGTAAAGAAATTATTAACTATTTTAGCACTAAGCTCTAAACCTGAACTATAAGATAATCTAATAGTTAAATACAAAGTCATAAGTTTTATTAAACTTGAAAAAAATATAG
>MDTG01266082.1_pt1 | contig 11117 bp, 12 predicted proteins | sample 811421 | NCBI WGS metagenome assembly MDTG01 (sample SAMN05326645, study PRJNA326480) | marine metagenome | isolation source: seawater | place: Pacific Ocean: South East | collected 2011
AGAGTCGATAAGTTCATTAGATTTTTTTTCATCTAAATTTGTAGCGTTAGTATTGATAGAAACTTCTAATATTCCATTATTTTTGGCATAATTTATAAATTTTGAAAGTTTTGGATTTAAAAGAGGTTCGCCTCTCCAATTTAATTTAATCGAAGGCACTTTCCATTTTACAGCAGTATCAATTATTTTTTTATAAAGCTCGAAGTTCATAATCTTATCTGGTGTAATAATATATTCCCTAAAACAATGTGGACATGCTAAGTCACAAATTGATGCTGTTTCTATATCTAAACATAGAGGCAAATAGTTTTCAAAATTATTATCTTTATAAGCGTTTATTGGATTTGATTTCCAATTAGTTCTGTATAATTGAAATCTTTGTTTGAAATCTTCAAGTGATTTTAATTTTTCTTCTTCACTAAAATTTTTATTTAATTTTAGATATTCTATAAATGCTAAATTTTCATTCATGTTATCAATCATAAATTTTACTCTATCAAATTGATATTCCTCTTCTCTGAGATATGAAGAACCTTGGATCAAATTTTGATTTTCAATTTTCATGATTTAAATTTCATTTGTATAAATATAGTTATATACACGTAAATAAACTTGCTATATATTAATTAATCTAGGCAAAATAAAGACTTTAATCACTATATTTATCGTAAAAATGAACATTAAATTAAAACTTTCAAACAAAGTATTTAAACCCACAGGTACAAGTGAAATTTTATTTAAATCTGCAGTTAAACACATCAAAAAATCATTGAAAATATTAGATTTAGGTTGTGGATCAGGCTATGTGGGAATTGCAATCGAAAAAAATACCAAACATAAAAATAAACTATTTTTTTCAGATGTTTCAAAGCATGCATCTAAATTGACAAAAATTAATTCTAAAAAAAATAAGATTAAAGCAATTGTCAAAAATGGAAGTTTATTTGACCCTTGGAAAGGATATAAATTTGACTTAATTGTGAATGATGTATCTGGAATATCACAAGAATTAAATAAAATTTCTCCTTGGTACAATAAACACATAACAAATTTTTCTGGAAAAGATGGAACTGATTTAACAATAAAATTTTTAAAGGAATCATCAAATTATCTTGAAAAAAAAGGTTTTATAATTTTCCCTATTATAAGTTTAAGCAATCATAAAAAAGTTTTAACTTTTACGAAAAAAAAATTTAAGTTCGTAAAAAAAATACAGAGTAAAGAATGGCCATTACCCAAAGAAATGTACAAATATAAAAAAAAAATTGAATTTTTGAGCAAAAAAAAATTAATTTTTGTTAAAAAAAAATTTGGTTTAATATTATTTAAAACTGATATATATCTTGTTAAAAAAAATGGCTAATTTCAACGAAACAGTATTAATAAAAAAAATTGCAAAAATTTTAAAAACATCTGAAAAAATATTAGTTAAAAAAGACGATTTTCAAAAATTTAAATTTTGGGATTCATTAATTCATTTACAAATATTATCTTTATTAGAAGATCAGGTTGGTTCTAAAGTAAATAAAATAAATAATTTAGCATCTTTAACTAGTCTAAAAAAAATTTTAAACAAAATAAAAAAAACTAAGTGATTGGCGTTAAGATTAAATCTATTGAATATTCACTTCCAAAAAAAGTTGAATACTTAACTGATCTAAAAAAAGATAATCCAGATTGGGATGTAAAAAAAATTTACTCTGCTACTGGTATTAAAAAAAGATATGTAAGTGATGAGAAAGAAGATATCATTTCACTTTCAGTTAAAAGCGCAAAAAAAATATTTAAAAATTTTTCAAGGAAAAAAATTGATTTTCTAATAGTTGTTACTCAAACTTCAGAATATAAATTACCATCAGCATCATGTATTTTACAAAATCAATTAAAACTCAGAAATGATATCAAAGCATTTGATATAAATATGGGATGCTCAGGTTTTATATACGGTTTGAATATAGCTTCAAATTTAATTAAAAATAACGAAGGAAAAAATGGCTTAATTATTTGTACAGATGTTTACACAAAATTTATTGAAAAAAAAAATAGATCCTGTAGGCCAATTTTCTCTGATGCATCAAGTTCAATACTTATATCAGCGGACAAAAAAAATTATATAGGACCTTTTCAATTTGGAACTGATGGCAAAGGAGCATTTGACCTTTCATTAAAAGATGGTAACAAAAATATTTATATGAATGGTTCAAAAGTAGCTTTGTTTTCTATAAAAAGGGTGCCAGAAAGTATAAATAAATTACTTTATAAAATAAAAAAAAATAAAAATACAATTGATAAATTTATTTTTCATCAAGCTAGCAAATACGTTTTAGACAAAATTTATAAAAATATGAAACTAGATAAATCAAAGATTTTTCAAAATTATATGGATTATGGAAATACAGTATCTGCTTCAATACCAATAGCACTTAAACTAGCGTCAAAAAAAAAATACCTTAAAAATAAAGATCAAGTAATACTAACAGGTTTTGGAGTTGGATTATCTTGGGGTAGTGTATTTGTAAAATGGATAAAGATAAATTAATAATTATTACAGGAGCCTCAGGAGGATTGGGCTTAAATATATTAAAACATTTTAGCAAAACTTATAAAGTTTTAGCTATTTACAATAAAAATAAACCAAAATTAAAGAATAATAATATTACAACCTTAAAAATAAATTTTTTAAACAAAATTGAAATCAAAAAAAAATTTTTAAATTCAAAAAAAATTATTTTATTAAATTTAGCGTCTATTAAAAAAGATGGACTATCAATAAATTACAATCTCAAAGATTGGAGAGAAATTTTTAAAATAAATGTAGAATCAAACTTCGAAATTTCAAAAATAATTTTAAAGCAGATGACACTTAACAACTGGGGTAGAATAATTAACTTTTCATCTTCAGATGGAATTAGGGGAGATATTGGTACCATAGCATATACCTCTTCTAAATTGGCTACACACGGAATTTCAAGAGTTATCTCTAAAGAATATGCAAAATTTAATATAACTTCAAATATTTTGCTTTTAGGTAATTTCAATTTTGGAATGTTTACTAAATTGAATACATCAAAGAAAAATCAATTGTTAAACAAAGTACCTTCGAAAAAACATGGTAAAATTGATAATATTTATAATGCAATTGAATTTATTATTAATTCTGATTATGTAAATAATTCAGAAATTAAAATAGATGGAGGATTATAGATTGATTGATGAAAAGGAAATTTATAATTCATTTAAAAAAGTAATTAGACCGACAGATACTACTATAGTTTTATATTCAGGTATTTGGTCTTTTATCAATAAAATAAACTTTAAAAAAAATATAGGAAAAAAAATATTAGATATTGTTGAAAATTTAGTTACTCCAAAAAGAACTTTAATAATACCATCATTTTCATCAGATACTTTCCTCAGAGAAAATAAATTTGACTTAAAGTTATCTCTAGATAATAAGAATGGAATTATTTCAAAAGAGGCACTAAAAAGAAATTATTACTATCGAACTCCTCAACCTTTGCACAGTTATTTAGTTACTGGAAAAAAAATTAAAGAAATTAAAAATTTAAGTTTAAAAACTTCTTGGGGAAAAACCAGTATCTTAGAATGGATGAAAAAAAATAATTCTAGGATATGTGTATTAGGTATACCCTGGAATAAAGGTTGTAGTTATTTACACAGATTTGAGGAAAAATTCGAGGTTCCATGGAGATATTTTAAAACATTTGAAGGAAAAATGTACAACAATAAAAAGTTTATTGGCTATTGTAGGGAAATTAAATTTTCATCTCCTTCAAAAATTAATTTAAACTATGATTATAAACCTTTAATTAATATTATGAGAAAAAGTAATATCTTTCTGAAAGGAAATGCTAATTTTTTATTAGAATCAACAAAAACAAAATCTATTGATTTAATTGCAAATAATTTTTTTAAAAAATCATCTAAATGGAAAATTATTAAAAATAGATCACAAGTAAAACAATGGATAATCAAATTTAAAAAAAGTGAAATTAATAAAACTTATTGATAACTTTATTTTTTACAAACTGCAAAATACCAATATAATTTAATGTCATCATAAACTTCTGATCTTTCATTAATTTGAACTTTTGAAAAAAATTTTTTTAATTTTTTCTTTAATTTTATTTTATTGTCAAAAAAACCTATTTCTTGATTATTTCGAAATCCTCCCCATTTCCATATCCATAAATTATCTTCTTTTTTTTTACTATTCATCACAGCATCATGCTTTGGTGAGGGGGTCTCTATAATTACCAAGCCATTTTTTTTTAAAACCCTCGAATATTCTTTAATTGCATCATCAATTTTTTTTCCTGATGAATAATGAATAGTATTAATCGATACAAGAAGGTCAAAATAATTACTTTTAAACGGTAAATTTTCATTATTTCCAATTTTAAGTTGATTTGCTTTTAATTTAAATCTTTTTAAATTTTTTTTTGCTAAATTTATAAGATCCTTATTTATTTCAACTCCATAGGTTTTCCATTTTTTATCTAAAAAAAAACGTATATTATTTCCAGAAAGGCAACCTATCTCACAAACTTTTAATTTTTTATCTGAAAAAAGATTATTTGTTAATCGTGAATATTTTTTCGAGGAACATATTTTTACTAACATTTCATTTGGATATGATGGTGGAAATTTTGCACCTAGTGATTTATTAAAACTGTTTTTTGCTTTCCATCCACTCATTTCTTATTTAATCATATCCCACGTAATTGCTTTATTTTTTGAAACATTTTTGGTTGATGTTTTGTTAATAACTTTTTTATAAAATTGAGAGTCAATTCCTATAACTGGTCTTAAGGAAATAACATTTTTCCAAGTAAATTTTTCATTTTTCCTTATTTCTTTATAGGTATAAAGAGATCTTCTATTCATTATAGAATTTTTTTCAGATTTTGAAGTTCCATAAAATATTTTTCCTCTGGATTTGAAACAAAGTTTTGTTTCATTAACTAATTTTTTCATTTCTTCTGGTGTAGAAGAAAAGAATGAGTCAATACCTGTTTTTTTATTTAAGCAAATGTGTTTCTCTATTATAGTTGCACCAAGAGTTACTGCTGCTACAGCAGATATCGTTCCGATAGTATGGTCTGAAAGACCTATTTCACATTTAAATTTTTTCTTCATATCGATAATTGTTCTTAAATTTGAGTCATGAAAAGGTGCCGGATAGCTACTAGTGCATTTTAATAATGCAATATTTTTTTCTGATAATTTTTTTTTTATTGTACTAAATGCGTTTTTTATTTCATTAAAAGATGCCATCCCTGTAGACATTATTATTGGTTTTTTTTTTTTTGAAATTTGTTCAATTAGATTAAGATCATTATTTTCAAATGAAGCTATTTTATAAGCAGGAAAATTTAAACTTTCTAGAAATTCTAAAGATTTAAGATCAAAAACTGAGCTAAAAAGTATGATTTTTTTCTTCTTACAATATTTTTGTAAAGGCAAGTACCATTCCCATGGGGTATAAGATTTTTTAAATAGACTAAATAGTGTTTTTTTGGACCATTTTAAATTTTTGTGGCTGACTATAAATCTTTTTTTATTCGAATTTAGAGTCATTAACTCCGGTTTAAAAGTTTGTAACTTTACTGCATCAGCGCCTGACCATTTTGCTGCATCTATCAGTTTTTTCATTTTTAAGAAACTTCCATCATGATTGCCACTGATTTCTGCAATTATAAATGGTTCACTTTTTTCTCCTATTGTTTTGCCAGAAATTTTCATTATTAGCCTTTTATTTTAGATAAAAACCATTTGTTAATATTTATTTTTGTTTCATTGTCAAAAACATTATTAATTAAGCCACCTTTTCCATCTGAAATTCCTATAACCTTATTAGGATATTTAATACTATTAACTATGACAGATCCTTTATTTTCTATTTGACCACCTGAAGTAATACTAATTTTTTTATTAATTTTATAATTTCCAATGTCACATTTAATATGCTCTTGTAATGAAATTTTTTTACTTATTTCAGAGCACAAATAGATTCCATAGTTTGGTTTATAGAAATTTTTTATCAAGGGATATCTTTTTTTATAAAATGTAACTTCTTGTCTTAATTTTCCTAACACTAAAATATCAAATTTATAATTCATTTTTTTTAAAACTTTTTGAGTATTTTGTAATGAGTCATCTAAAATGAATAATGAGGATTTTTTATTTTTTGGTATCTTTTTAATTTTACCATTATACTTTACATTATTTGAAATAATATTTGCATATTTAGAAAAACTTATAAAATCTTTAACAGACTCCTCTAAAATTTTTTTCTCACTATATTTAAAAATTTTATTACTTTTATGTCTTTCTTTAATAAAAATTTTTTCATCAAAAAAAATAAAATATTTTGAAAAATTAGAAATAATTTTCAAATCAGTTTTTGAATTTGGACTCTCAATATGGCCTAATATTATATCATTAGAACTATAAATGTTTTTTATTTGAATGTCTTTTTTATGTGTTCTACAAACTGTTAAAGCTACATTGCAATTTTTTTTAAACTTTTCAGAAATTATTATTTTTTTTAAATCTTTAATACCTTCAAATGATTTAAAATTAATATATTCTATGTTTTTTTGATCTGTATTTTGCTCTATTTTTGAATCTTTATTTTTATTAAATTTATAAATAATTTTTTTTTTAAATTTATCATCTAAAGAAAAATTTTTTTTAAACGAAAAATTTTGTAAAACTTGTTTTGGAGATACCTTGATTTTTTTACAAAAAGACACTAATTGGGGATAAAAGCTACTATGAAAATAACTCTTACCAATTAATATCTCTTTATCGTCATAAAGTTTTTTTGGATAAATCGGTAGAATTACATTTGCTACAAGATCAAATATTAAATTAATATTTATCTTATTTTTTAAAATTTTTTCTCTGTCAAGAATGGCAATTAACATTTCTGTAATTGCATTTCCAGAACTTCTTCCCATACCCATCATTGAACTATCAATTATATTTGCCCCAGCGTCGATTGCTGACAAGCAGTTTGCGTTGGCTAGACCCAAATTGTTATGTCCATGAAAACCTATTAAAAATTTTTTATTTACGACTTTTTTAACTTCTTCAATATATTTTTTAACATCATTAGGAAGCATTCCACCAGCAGAGTCGACTATATAAACACCATGGGCTCCTTCATTTGATAAATTTTTTGTAATTTTAGATAAATATTTTTTATCAAAACTATAGGATTTAACAAAATTAACAAAAACTTTTAATCCAATTTTATTACAATAGTTTATGTACGGTAAATCTTTTTTATAAGATTTAGGATCAACTCCAAATCTGATAAAATCTAATCCAGATTTTTTTACTGAATATAATTGATCATAATTAACATTTGATGAAAAACAAAATGAACCCACTTTTGAAAAATTATTTTTTTTTGCTAAATTAGCAGCTTCAATATACTCTTCATCTGAACAAAAAGATTTTCCATTTTTTAAATTGGCCCCAATTCCTACACCATGCCCAACCTCTACATAATTAATGCCAGACTCGAATAAAAGTCTACTTATTAGAGATGTTTCAAATTGATTAAAATTATAGTTTAAGACATACGATCCATCTCTTAAAGTACAATCAAGAATTTCTACCTTATTTTTTTTCATTATAAATTTTAAATAAATTAAATTGTTCTTTAATATTTTTTAAATTATAATTTTTTGTAAGCCATAAATTAATAATATTTTTTTCAATTATATCTGAGTTTTTAAATTTTTCTTTTTTTTTATTAAAAACTCTCGCAATATTAGGATAATATGAAGATGCATCATATCCCTTTTTTCTAATTATTTTTAGAAATTTATCTCTATTACTAATTAAAAAAGAAAATCGCCAAGGAATAAAAAAATCATCCGAGTGTAAAATTTTAACTTTAAGTGTTTGAAATAGTTTTTTATAAAACTTAAATTTTCTACTTCTTTGTTGGAATTCATTATCTATAAATTTAATCGAGTTATATATATCTTTTATTTTTTTATTATTAAATTTAATCAAATAAATTTTTGATGCGAAAGATTTAAGATTTTTTTCTTGAAGTTTCTTTCTTTTTTCAATTACTTTTGAATACCAATTAAGATAACGTTTTTTAGCCAATAAAGGTATTTTTTTATTTACTATCCTTTTATCAAAATTTAAACCGTAATCATAAAATTTTTTTTCATCTGAAAGAACTATACCTCCATGATCCAAGTCAAAAATTTTTGAATAGCCAAAAGATAATATTATCATATTTCCAAAAATATCTTTATTTAATAATTTTTTTTTATGAAAAAAGGTTTGAGCAAAATCTTGAATTATAAATAAATTTTTAAAATTTTTTATTTTATCAATATTTTTATCTTTATTGCCAAAAAGATTTACATAAAATAGCGCTGCAATATCCTTGTTTGTTTTAATCAATTTCAAAGTTTTATTAAGATTTATTAAGCCATCATTTTCATTTACATCTACAAATTTCAACTTAAAACCATTTAATTTAAAAATTATTGCGGGAGAAATACACATCGTTGAAGGTAATATAATAGTTTTTCTCATTGATTTTGATTTTAAATAAGAAGCAATACACCATATTGCAGAATTTGCCCTTCCAAAATAATTTATTTTCGATTTTCCTGAAATACTTAATAATTTTTTTTCAATTTTAAATTTTAATAAAATATTTTTATTCATTTACAAAATTATTAATAATTTCATTTATCCTTATAAATCTAACTTCCTTTTTTAGATCTTTGCAAATTTTAACTATTGTATTGATGTTTTTTTCCAATGAATTCAGGTTATTAGATAATAAGTCATTGTTATTATTGAACTTCTCAAAAAACTCATATGGATGACTTATGGTTACTAATAAATTATTTTTTTCAATATATTCTTTTAGACCATTATAAATTACATGATTATTAAAAGCTAAATTTGCATATCTCAATAGGAAAGACTTATCATAGCTACACTTTGTACTAATGGTATTCATAGGAATTTCTAAAAATTTTTTCTGATTTGTGTCATTCAATTGATAATTAAACATTGATGGAAAATAAGGTTTATTTGGAGCAACAGACCAATCAAAAAATTTTTCTTTATCTTTTCTTGATCTTCCTGGAATACATGAGCTATCAGCTTTTAATCCAAGATCACTCAAAAAATTCATAATTTTATTTGTCATGTATGCCTCTCCAACTCTTATACATTTGGGTTCAAAATTATTTTTAGTGATAAATCTGTAAATTTTTTCAACATTATTTAAAAAAAACTCATCACTTTTTGGAAAAACCCAGTCATCATTTAAATTCTCATAGATATGTGCATGCCAATGTATCTCATTTTTTTTTGAAATTTCATTTTCCCAATATTTAGAGTATTTTTTCAAGAGCCAATCATAACTCCCCAATTCACTTTTTATTTGATTATCAATTCTTACAAACCAACTTATTGGGATCCTTAATTGTATTTTATCCTCTATTTCTTCAATTTTTCTTGAAATTTTCTCTAGAGATGTATCTAGATTACTAAAAGAAATTGAATTCTTGTGGTTTTTTTCTAGGGGATCGGAGTCAGTATCAAAAGTAATACAAATATTAAATTCTTTCATTCACTACCTCGGCTTTAATAAACTTTTCAGAAAAAATAATATCTTTATTAATAATCTTTTTATGACCCTCTAAAAGAAAATGGCCAATTCTATCACTGCCATTTTTAAGTGATAAGATTTTAGAATTAATTTTTTTATAGAATTTTATTTCTAAAAAAGATTTTAATGATAATAATTTTGAATAATTACTAATGCCTTTAAAATATCCATTTTTTTTTGAGTAAAAAAAACTTAAAAAAAATACTTTTTTATTTGGCTTATTAAAGTGAATATCTTTATTCATAATTAATTTTATTTGAATATCGTTAGTCGATTGTTCCATTATTTTACTTAAGATACTAGAGTAAACATCAAAACCAGCTCCTCTTACTGCAATATCAATTGGAATAATATTTTGATTGCTTAACAAGAATTCAAAATGAATTGGAACATTATTAATTTTACTTTTTTTAATAAATATCTTGAAAAAATTTTCAATCTTTTTTTTAATTTTTTGATTTTCAAAATTAATGATTAAACTTGTATCTAATAAATAAGGCGGTTTTGTTCTATTCTTTTTTGATAGACAACCATAAATAAACTTTTTTTTATAAATCCAACCCTCAACAGCATACTCAGTACCATTAATAAATTTTTCAATTAATATCATTTTATTTTTGTAAAATGATTGATTTATCTTAAATAATCTTGAAAGCTGATTTTTATTTTCAAACATAAAAACCCCCCTTGATCCACTACCCCTATTTGGTTTACATACAAAAGGACAATTTAATCTATAAATTTTTTTCGGAGATAAGTCTTTTAAATTCTTAGAATAAAAAAAACTTGGTTTAGATAAATTCATTTTTTTTAAAAAAAAATTTCTAAGTTTAATCTTATCATTTACCAATTTAATACAATCTTCTTTGTATCCACTTAAGTTTAATTTCTTATTCAAAAATGCTATTAAATTGAGAGGTGCATCTGTTGAAAATGCAAACAAATATCTAACATTATTTTTTTTACAGATTTTTTCAATTCTTTTATAATCTAAGAAAGAAACATTAAAAAATTTATTAACATCCTTTTTTGAAAATGGATTTTTGCTTTCATCAAATCCAATTATATAAAAATTTTTTTTACGTAACTCTAAAATCCCAGACTTTTGATATTTTCCAAGACCAAAAACAGCTACATTAGCAGTCATTAAATTATTTTATATTCTTAAACAAATTTGTGATAATTTGATCTTTTTTGTTAATTTTTGTCATCAATTTTATTGTTTCATCAGGTGCATTTTTTAAAGCAATTCTTAAAACGTCCATCCAATTGACATTATTTTGCCTACGAGCTTTTTCAATTTTATTTAATGCTTTTAAATATTTATTAATCTTTTTTTTATCTTGAGTTTTCATATAAGTATGTCAGAACAATATTTATTATGTGTGGTATTTCAGCTTCAATAATTAATTTAAACTCTGAATATAAA
>MDTG01063537.1_pt1 | contig 11116 bp, 9 predicted proteins | sample 811421 | NCBI WGS metagenome assembly MDTG01 (sample SAMN05326645, study PRJNA326480) | marine metagenome | isolation source: seawater | place: Pacific Ocean: South East | collected 2011
AACTAAAATTTTGTTCTCTTTAAATTCCATTAAAAAAAATGAAAAAGCAGTTTCAATTATTGAGCAAGATGTAGCTCAAGCAGAAAGTCTATATGACAAGATTAATGAGTATAATTTAGATAATATAAATTTTGATAATAAAATTGAAATTAAAGACTTATTTTTTAAGCATGACAAGGAAAAGGAAAATATTCTTGAAAATATAAATCTAGAGTTAAATTTAGGATCTATAGTAGGTATTAAGGGTCCCTCAGGATCTGGCAAAAGTACACTGATGGATATAATTCTTGGTCTACTTCAACCAACTAAAGGAAAAATAATTATAGATGGGAAGGAGCAGAAATTATTTAATAACAAAAGTTGGCAAACATTTGTTGGTTATGTATCACAAAAAATTTTTTTATTAGATGATACAATTGAAAATAATATTACCTTTAAAAAAATTTTAAGTTTTAATGAAGAAAAACGATTAAGTGAAATCTTAAAAAATAGTCAATTACAAGAAATTAACTTCTTACTTTCAAAAAAAAAATTTTTAATAAATGAAGACGGATCATCATTATCTGGGGGAGAAAAGCAGAGAATTGGTATTGCTAGAATGTTATTTAAGAATACTAAAATCATAATATTAGATGAGTCCACTAATGCTATAGACTTAGAGACAGAAAAAAAAATATTAAATTACTTGTCCTCTATTAAAAAAAATAAACTTATAATATTAATTTCCCACAATTCGAAAGTTTTAGAAATATGTGACTACGTATATAAATTAGAAAATAAAAATATTACAAAAAATGAGTGAAAAGAAAAGAATCTATCTTACTCTAGAAACCCAAAGAAGAGAACTAGACTCAAGAATATTTTTTGCATGTATGGCAGCTAACAAAAATTATTCTGTAGTCATAGGTAAAAAAAATTCTTTGTATAAGTATAGTCCTTTTTTTAAAAAGGGATTATTTATATTTAAAAGTATGGGATTGAATAATATTAAACCATCCAAAATATTAAAAAAACAAGGTCACAGATTATTTGCATGGGACGAAGAAGGCCTGACGGTTTCAGATCCAATAGTTATAAAAAAAAGGGTAATGAAAGAGTGTTTAGAAAATTTAGATTATATATTTACCTGGGGAATAAAACAAAAAAAAATTTTGACTAATATATTTCCAGAATTTTCTAAAAAATTTCAAGAAACTGGGCACCCAAGATTTGATTTATTTTATAATGAAATGAAAAAGTTTTATAAACACAACAATGGTCAATCAGAGAATAATTTTATTCTTGTAACATCAAAATTTCCAAAAGGAAATCCTTTACCAAAAGGTGATGTAATCCCAAGATTTGAAAAACATTATTACAATCAAGTTTCCTCACAACAAAAATTATTTTCTGAATATCTTAAAATAATTAAAAAAATCAATTACATTTATCCTGATCAAAAAATATTTATTAGACCTCACCCTGCTGAAAATATAGATGTATGGAGACAACAGGTAAAAAATATCAAAAATACTTTTATAATTACTAATAATGAGAGCACCTGTAATTTAATCTCAAAATGTAAATTTTTAATTTGTACAAATTGTACTACGGGTGTTGAAGCTTATTTTTTGAACAAATATTCAATCAATTATGAAATAATTGAAGATAAGGAAAATGATTATGATTTAGTTAAAGCTACATGTGAAACTATTAAAAGTGAAGATGAATTATTCAATAAAATATCAGAAATAATTAGTAAAGAAAACTTGAATAAAAAATTAATTCAACCTTATGATCAAATTAAAATTAAAGAACATATTGCAAATTATGATATGAAATATTTTTCAGTAGATAAAATATTAAATTTTTTAAAAGATAGCCTAGTAGATTTATCTAAAGATAAGAGAACAAATTATTTGTATTTTAATATTTTTAAGTTAGTTAGATATTTAAAAAACATATATTACAGCAAGAAAAATCAGAACACTTATCATTATAAATTATCAAGTCAAAAATTTGATAAAATAGATTTATTAGATTTACAAACCAAATCTGAGAATATATGTAATAATTTAAACTTAAAAAAAGTTAATATTAAAGAAATTTATCCAGGATTATATCGATTTGAGTGTAAATGAATTTGTTAAAAAAAATAATTAAGCTTTTTATTCCACCATTATTTTCAAAATATTTTATAAAATTAATAATTTGGAAATTAAAAATATTTACCTACGGATATATTCAAAAAAAAAAGTTCTCAAAAAAAATAAAACTAAAAAAATCTAATATAAATAGAATTGCATTAATCAACTCAGCTGTAAACTTATTTTACAAGAATAAAAATACTTGCAAATATCTTGAGATTGGTTGCGCTGATGACAAAACATTTAATTGTATTCCTCTTGATTTAAAAAATAAAGTTGGAGTGGACCCATTATCAGGAGGAACTATAAGACAAACAAGTGATGAATTTTTTAAAAATAATAAAGATTATTTTGATGTTATATTTATTGACGGTCTTCATACTTATGATCAATGTTTGAGAGATGTAGAAAACTCATTAAATTTTTTGAATAAAGGTGGTTTTATTTTTTGTCATGATTTTTTGCCAACTGACTGGAAATCAGCAAATAGAGAACAACTTCAATCAAAATGGAATGGAGATGTTTGGAAAGTTTCACTTCATTTAGTTAAAACATCTGGAATAGACTATTTTATTGCAAACTGTGATCAAGGTGTGGGGATTATAAAAAAAATTGACACTCATATTAATTTAGAAAAAAATATAGAAAATATTAATAATTTCAATTTTAAAAATTATTATGAGTTTTATCAAAACCTGCCCATAGAAGATCCTTACAAATGTATTGAAAGAATCATTTTATAAAATAAATAGGTTATTTATATATGAATTACAGACACGATATAGACGGCTTAAGAGCAATAGCTGTCATAAGCGTATTCATTTTTCATTTAAATATCGGTTTTTTAACAGGAGGTTATTTAGGCGTAGATATTTTTTTTGTGATTAGTGGATTTTTAATAACATCAATTATATTTGAGGAAATAAAAAAAAATGAATTTAGTATTTATAGATTTTATGAGAGAAGAATAAGAAGAATAATTCCTGCATTATATTTTACTTTATTTTTAACTATTATTGCATCAATATATTTTTTAACACCTTTACAATATGTAAACGTTTCAAAAACTTTAATATCAAGCGTATTCTTTCTTTCTAATATTTATTTTCACATAAATAGCAGAAATTATTTTGGCCAAGAGCTTGAACAAAACCCTTTATTACACACATGGAGCTTATCTGTTGAAGAACAATACTATTTATTCTATCCTTTGCTACTTTTAATAATATGGAAATTTAAAAAAAATTATTTCACTATTATTTTATCTTTAATCTTTATTTTTAGTTTACTTTTCGCTGAAAAATATGGATTGTTTTACTTTACTGTAAATCGTATTTGGGAAATATCACTTGGAGCATTAGCCTATTTATCAAATTTTAAAATTAAAGAAAATATAAATAGTTTTTTGAGTTTTACGGGGTTTATATTTATAATCTTAAGTTTTTTTATATTTAAAAAAGGTTTAAATCCTGGTTTTAATACAATTGTACCTTGTCTCGGAATCTTTCTAATATTAAAGTTTAATAGACCAAATTTTTTAATTTATAAGTTGTTAAGATTAAAACCCCTAGCATTTTTGGGATTACTTTCTTATTCTTTTTATTTATTCCATCATCCAATTATTGTTTTTATTAAGCTAAGATTTTATGAAATTAATAATATAAATCTTTTTATTCTTTCTTTTTTAATTACTTTTTGTCTAAGTTTTTTATCATACAATTATGTTGAAAAAGTATTTAGAAAAAAAAACTATATAAATAAAAAGAAAATTTTTTTATACTATATGTTGTCAACCATTGTACTTATCTCTATAGCAAGTTTTATAATATTTAATAAAGGTTTAGAAAAAAGATATACAATTGATCAATTAAAGGTTTTAGAATTTGAGAAATATAATTTTGAAAAATATTATAATATGCATGGATGTTTTTTTAAATCCAATGAATTATTTGAGGATAAAATTTCTAACAAATGTATTAATAACAGTAAATTATTACTATTAGGAGATTCTCTTGCTGCAGCCTTAAGTTTTGGTTTAAGAAAGAAATTTTCTGTAGACTCAATCACTTCAGCTGGATGTCCTTCAGTTAAAGGTTTTATTCCAATAGATAATAAAGAATGTAATCCATTAAATACTTATGTTTTAGAAAATATTGTAAAAAATTATAATGAAATAATATTACATGCTGATTGGAGTTATTACTATACCAAAGATAATTTTAAACAAAAACTTGAGAATCATTTAAATTACTTAAATTCATTAGATAAAAAAATATATATAATTGGTAATGTACCTAGTTATAATATTAATATACCAAAAATTTTATCTAAAAATATATTATTTAATTTAAATGAAAGTCATTATCTAGAAAACAAAAATTTTTTAAGTCAATATAAGAATGATACTAATATAAAAAAAATATTGAAAAAAAATAACCTTCAAAATATAAAATTTGTTTCTTTATTAGAAATTTTGTGTAAAAAAAAACAAAATATTCATTTATGCAAAATTACCGAAAATGAGAATTCATCAGAATTATTTTATTGGGATAAAATACATTTTACACACCATGGTTCAATATATGTAGCCGATAAATTAGTATTTAATAATGACTAAAAACCCTCAAAATTGTAGCATATTTAGTCCAATACATAGAATTCAAAGTTATATTTTATATTTTAACTATATTTTTAATTTTAAGAATGTTTATTTCAATAAAGATATCAATAGAGTAGATAATGTAATAATAGATCAAAGTTTAATTAATAAGATAAAGTTAAAAAATAAAAATGTAATTTTCTTTTTTTGGAATGGTTATTTAGATTATTTACATCACAAAGACAAAATTAAAATTTTCCTAAGAAAAAATAAAATTAAAAGTTTTAAATTTTATTTTGCAGGTGCTGGTTCAATTTATAACATTAACAGAAAAATTATATTAAAAGATAAAAAGTTAATTGGATATAAAAAAACATATTTTCATAATTTAAACTTGAAAATTAGACTCAAAAATAAATTAAAAATCACTTATTCATTAATAAATTTTATAAAGAACTTTAAAGTAGCTTTTAATATATTAGGTGATGAAAAAATAGTTTTTGTTGGCACAGTAGAAATATCAGAAAAAACATTAAAATTTCTTAATAAAATTGGATATTCAAACAAAAGTTTGAAAATTTTGAAAATTATTAACAAATATTATTTAAACAATGATAAAAAAATATGTTTAGATCTCTTTAAAAAAATTCAAAAATTTTTACTTAGTTCATCTTTTTATACCTTAAAAGATTATGAAAAATATTATATTATCAATACTTTACAGAGAATTTTAATCATCAAAGAATTAAAAAAGAATTCATATTTCTTTCTAAAGGATAATTCAGATAGTAAATTTGAACTTTTAAGAACAGTTTTCTTTAGGTTTAATTATTTTATTGATTTTGGTTCAAGATGTGGAAACTCCCTTATAGATCAAAGAAAAATACTTTTTTTTAAATATAAAAAAAAAAAATATTAACCTAAATAAATTTCAAAAGATTAATCTAATAAAAAAAAAAAAAATTAGTATTTATTTTAAAAAATTTAAAATATTTAAAAATAAAATAAATTATTCTCAATTGTTAAACTCAAAAAATTTGATAAAATTAATTAATAGTCTTTAAAAAAACTATTTTTAACCATTTGAAAAGTAATTGCTTTTCTGTGACAACCTTTTTTCATAACTTTAAATCCATGAAAAAAATCATTTTTAGAATTATAAATGAGTGCAGTATTTTTGATATTTTTCGGTATAAATATTTCTTTACCAAAGACTAGATCTTCAAATATACCTGTTGCACCTGAAAACTCTGAATTATTTGAATTTCCATCGATAAAATATATGCAGTTTAAAATTCCACTATCATCTATTTTATTTCCAATACCATCTTTATGAGGAGCTAGAAAAGACTTATAATTTGCCATACTACTCACTATAGATATGCAATTCATTGATTGATTTTCGTTGTTTAATAACGAGAAAACTTTAGAACATTCAGTCGAATTCAAATAATTATAAAAGTCTGATAAAGCCTTATTATTTTTAAAGCATATATCTTCATTTTGATGTTTACTAAATTCACCATTCAATTTTTTTTTCCAAACAAATCCAATTCTATAAAATCTTACTGGACTAAATCTTGGTTTGAAATAAAAGTCTTTTGGCCAATTATCTTTTATAGTTTTGTAAGTTTCCTCACTCAGGAAATTTTCTATAAAACACCAACCGTCTTTTTCATACTTGTCCTTAATACTGTTTAGGTCGTTTATTTTATATTTGAACTTTTCAGACAATTTTGTTTTAGGATTATCTACTTTTATTAAGAATTTATAGTAATAACCAATTAAAATTCTGAAACTAGATATAACTCTTATAAATATAATTTTGACAAATTTTTCTATTATTTTATTTCTTAAATTTGGTACGAAATAAGCATTGCGGTAAGAAAAATCGATAATTTTTTGATCATAGACTTTTGAGCTTTTTTCCATATAATTTATTTTAAATATTTATGATAAAACAAATTTTACATAGAGTAAATAAAGATTTTGGAATTACTTTTTTTAAGAATCCGAATAATTTATATTATAATATTTTTAATCATTACCTTAGAAAAAATATTGTGAGTGTAACTACCGATATGGAAAATTTTCATAAAGAAGGTTTTTTTAAAAATAATTTTAATATATCTAGTGAATTAGATGGTTTGTGTGATCTGATGAATTCGCAAAATCCCCAAAGAAATGAAAAAAATATTTTTTTGTACACATTAAACCACGAGATAAGATCTGAAGTAAAAAAATTATTAATTAATAATTTTAGTCCAATTATCGAGGAATTTAAAAAATACTTTAGACAAAATATTAATGTAATAGATGTCCAAATTAAAAGAAATTATTCATTAGAAAATATAGAACTGCAAAATAAATCGAAGCAAGTTGAATTTTTTAATAATTTTTTTCACTGTGACCACTACATCGGTACTTATTTCAAATTATTTATTAATTTACACGACGTGGGTAAAGAGCATGGTCCACTAGAGGCATTTTCAATTGAAAATACTAAGAGATTTGTTAAAGAAACTCATTATAAGTCTAGGCATCAATATTCTGATAGTAAATCAGATTACATGTTTAAAAATACAGGTAAAAAAGGAGATAGTTTATTTTGTTCAACACCACTTTGTTTGCATAGAGCATCAGTTCCAGAAAAAGGTCTATTTAGAGATATGTTGTTTATAACGTTTGCTGCAAGTAATAAAAATCAAACAAATGATTTATTTGGTTTTGAAAAAGATTTTGAGAAAAGTATATGGTCTCATGAAAATACACTACGGAATAAATTATGTAAACCAGTAGGAGCAAGAAAAACTTTTAAAGTTTTTAAAAATATTAAAGTAAATAATTAACTCAATTTAAATAAGTTTTTTTTTAACATTCTATTTATTAATATAGTCTTTTTTAAAAAGTTTTTTCTAGTTGAATTGTTCTCTAAGACTAAATCAGTTATTTTTTTTGGGACATTAAATTTTATACCATACCCAACAATCTGATTTTTGTTATTTCTTATATTTCTATAGATCTTTTTTTTATCTCTTTTTTTTAGGTTTTTTAAATCTGAAACTACGTGCACGAAATAAACATTTTTTAGATTTTTTTTACACCAAAATCTGAATTTTTGATCAGTTAAATTGGCACTTAAAATTAAATCTTTTCCTTGACTAGATAAATATTTTACAAATGCACATAGTCTTTTCGCATTAATATCCCTATCTTTTTTAGAAAAACCTATGTCGTTATTAAACAATTTTCTGAACTCATCTCCATCAATAAATATTAATTTATCTTTATTTTTGATATTTCTTATTAAATAATTTCCTAATGTACTTTTACCAACTCCAGATATTCCAGTAATCCAAATTATCATAAAATTTTATTCCTTACCAAAAATTTATAAATCTTTTTTGAAATAAATTTATTACCTCTTTTATTAAGATGTCCACCATAAATATCTTTTACAAAAATATTTTTTTTCTTGTAAATTTTTTCAATAGAACTCGTTAAATCAAGACACAAAACCTCTTTGGATATTCTATCGTAAAAATTGATATAATAATTTTTGTATTTACTTTTAATGTCTAATAGCTGTGGAGAAACTATAAGTATCATCTTTTTTTTATTTTTATCTAATTGTGCATTGATTAATTTAATTAAATTGTTTAACGAATTAACAAATTGTTTATTCGTATACATTAAATGTGACTCTTTAATATTTAATTTTAATACTACTTTGAGAGCCTCATTATAATAATCTTTATTATTAGTCGATTTGAAAAGTAAAAGCCAAAAGATTATTGATGAATTATAAGAAAAATTTTTTAAATAAGAAAATACATAAGGAAATTTATAAATATGTTTATGAAATTTTGATTTATAAAAGATATCCTTTTTTTGAATTTTGCCTAAATTTTTATAAATCTTTCTTTTGTTATCGAACTTTTTTAAATTAATTTTATCAATTTTATAACCGTGCCCATTTGTTTTTATAACAGGTTTAAAGGCATGAATATTGCCAAATTCTCGATAATGTTTCCAATAAGAATTTATTCTCGCAATAGTTTCAGGTACAATATTAAAAATTATAATTTTATCTTTTTTAATTTTTTTTCTTTTTAAATATTTCAAAAAACTTTGATCTAAACCATAGTTTCCAACTCCATAATTTTTAATACTTTCATTTGCAGTTTTTTCTAAAAAATATTCCCACGTCTCATTATCATTCACATATCTACAAAAAGCAAAAGAGTCACCATAAACAGAAATTCTATTTCTTTTATATTTATTTGATGATCTACTTCCATCATTTGATATCTTAAAATAAGATTTTTTTTCTGAATTTTCTTCACCAAAAGTATTTTTTTTTCTATCCCATCCTAACAGATTATCAAAGTTACTTTTATAAAATTTATTTAACTTTTCAGTATTGAAATTTGGTAGTTCATCCTTTTTATTTACTATCCATTTGAAATCTTTTTTTAAAAAATTTATTAAAAAATAAATAATAATTTCTAAAAAAAAGATTAAAAAAATAATTTTTATATAAATCATTTAATTTTCGTAAAAACTAATAATGTTTTTTGCTCTCTTGAGCCAGGTATATTTATTTGCATCTATCTTTGCTTTTTTGCCAATTTTGTTAACATTTGAATTGAGCACTTTAAAAATATTTTTACTCCAAGTGTTGATATCCCAATGTTCTATAAGTATAGAATTTTGGTTATGTTTCAAAATGTTTTGGTAAACTTTAAGTTTTGAAGCTAAAATACAGCTTCCAGTAGCCATGTATTCAAAAAGTTTTAATGGTGAAAAATACGAGACTACATTAATTTTTTTCATTAATACTCCCACCTCTTTTTCATAAGGCATCAACAAAACTTTATATTTTGGTAACACTTTTGTAAGTTTTGAGTAACTTACATATCCTTTAAATTTAATGTTGTTGGGATAATTGTCTGTAGACTTATATGAGGTATTTTTATTGCCATATAAGTGGAATTGCATTTTGGGGCTAACTTTTGCAATTTTTTCAATAATTTCCAAACCTTTACCTTTCGCAAAACTACCAGCATATACACAAGAATTCTTGATTTTATCATTATGTAGATTTTTAAAATCTCTTACATCCACAGCATCGTATAAAATAATATTCTTTTTTTTATGAAGATTTAAAATTTTAATTAAGTTTTTATTTAGCAAAATATACTTAATTCTGTTGTCTAGATTCATTTTGTTGAACAAATCAAAAATATATTTTGATATTCCAGTCAACTCAGTATGTATTTCAAGAATGTTATGAATTTTGAATAAGCTTAAATATAAGCTAACAATTGGACTTCTTGTAATGATTAGGGATTTCCTCTCTTTCTTTAAAATATTATAACATTTTTTAGCAAATATTATTCTTCTAAATAGATTAAATTTTTTTTTTTTATTAAATATACTTTCAATTTTAAATTTCGATTTTAGAAGATAATCGATTTTTATTTTTGAAAAGTTATATTTTTTATCGGAAGAATTCAAAATTAGAGTCAGGTCGTATCCAAGCTCGCTTAACGCATCACACATTTTAAGAACATGCAAACTATAGGCTGACATGTTCGGAAGCGAAAATTCAGCTACGTAAAAAATTTTAATATTTTTTTCATTCTTCATTCAGATTTTTATCTATATATAATATTTCTTCATTTGTAAGATTTTCCTTATATTTAAATAAATTTTTTAAAGTATGTTGTAAATTGAAATTATCTTTACAATCATGACTAATATCAAGTTTTGTTAATAATTTTCTTTTTTCAACTTCAAAATTTTGAAAAAAGTTTTCAAAATTAATTTCTATAATATCTTTAAATTCATGTTTATTAATTTTTTTGATTAAATTTTTATACCACTTAACAAATATCCTTACATTATTTCCTGGGTAACTAAGTGAATTTCTTCTTTTCATACTCCAAAAAATTGCTTTTGGATCTCTACTTACAAAAATTATTTTACGATTTTTCCCATAATATTTTGTAGAGCTTATTGGATTTAAAAAATTACCACCTTGCTCGATAATGATATTTTTTTTTTGATCAAAATTTGAGTGAAGTTTATAGATATTTAAAATAAAATCTTCAGCGTATTTCAAAAATAATTCTTCACTACAAGGTAAAATCATATTAATTAAAGGTATATCTTTTGCATTTTTTTTTAAAAAAAACCGATTGAAATAAAAATTAATCTTTTTTAATTTTGACATTTTGTCAAAATAGAATTGTGGACTACCGTTATATTTAATCTCTGAAATCTGTTCTAAAAAAATGTTAGAAAATTTGATAATATCTTCACTAAAAATTCTGTTTTTTTTATTATAATTAGAGTTATAATTGTTTATGATAAATTCTTTAAAACA
>MDTG01367374.1_pt1 | contig 11116 bp, 7 predicted proteins | sample 811421 | NCBI WGS metagenome assembly MDTG01 (sample SAMN05326645, study PRJNA326480) | marine metagenome | isolation source: seawater | place: Pacific Ocean: South East | collected 2011
GGCATCGGAGGCAGACCAGCCCACGGCTGCGCTCAGCGACGGCTCAACCCCTTCCCTGTCTCGAAAGCGATCTTGCCGCAGCAGGGCGCCCGTCGCTGGACGACTCTCAACGCGCTCACCGTCCCGGAGATTCCAAAAGTCAATCCGTGCACTCCCGTCCAGAGCGAGGTTACCACCCATGTCACAGGCCGCCCTCGCAAACAGACCCCCGATCATCTGGCTGCCGCCGGCCCTCCTTTGCCGCAGGAAGCGCCCGTTGACGAACCCAGCCAGCTCGTTGGTCTCGCCGTTCAGGATTCGAAGGTCAGAGCCAACGATGAGCTGCGCTTCTTCTGACACCTGCATGGTTGCCGTTACGGAACCGCCGAGCCCTTCACCGGGCACCTCGAATTGATCAAGGGCCGGAGACTCCGTGTTGCGCGCCTCGTCCACCGCCGAGAAAAGGGATGCGAACTCCCGGCGTTGATAGTAAGCCACTGCCTGCCAGGTAGTCCCGGGCCTCTCCAGGGTTACCCGCAGCGAGAAGTCGAGGGCTTCACTGGAATTGCGGGAAAGCTCTGTTCCATTTCCCCGCTCCTCGTCGTAAAAGGATAGAACTGGCTCAACGCTGAAATTCCCGTTGGGCTGCCACGCAGCACGCGCCTCCAGTCCGCGCGTCAGAAGATCAAGGGGCCGATCCACCGCGCCCCGCTGGCTGGCCCGCAGAGCATGAAAACCATCCGATTGCAGGCTGAACCCCGCGACCTGGGCCGCCCAGCCTGCTTCCTTGGAAACAAACTCACCCACCCCCGACATCCCTGAAGTTCCCTGCGCCCCACCGATAAACCTCCCGTCAAAACCGTTCCTGCCGAACTCCCGGCCGGTGAGCTGAATTACCCCAGCTGGGCTCTGGTTGCCCCATACTGTCCCCTTGGCGCCCGGCACAACTCTCACTGAGGAAAGCAGCTCCGGACGATAACGCGCCCACGAAATCCATCCTCCAAAGGGGTCGTTCTGGGGAACCCCATCCCGCAGGACCAGGCTGCGCGCCGCCGCTGTCGCGCCTGTCCGCCGCAAGCTCACTCCTCCGGAGGTTGGATTTCCAAAAAGAGAGGTCTGCCTCCGGTAGAGTGAAAAGGAGGGTTCGCCGGCCAGCATCTCATCAATTGTCCGAGGGGCCCGCTCCTCGATTTCCAGCTCCACCCACGACTGTGGAAAAGCATCCCCGCTCAGCCTGCGCTCGGCCGCCACAATCGTTTCAGGAAGAAGCAGGGCGTCCTCCGCCATGAGCAGTCCCGGGACCACCACGGCCCATCCCGTCCAACCGACCCGGAACGCAAAAGTCCGGGAGAGGGAGCCTTGAACGTTCCACGGATTACCAGTGAAGCAACGGCGTGAATTTCCAGCCTTACGGATAATACCGTCTGCCTTTTTCAGACCGAGATGGACAAAAATGAGGAAAAACGCGTCCACGTCGCTGATTGTAGGGAGCAGGCGTTCCCTGCCGATCTCGAAATTCCGTGGTCTTTCACCAACCTGGGAACTGGGGTTGAATCCTCGCGAAGGAGTTCTTTATTCTGGAACCGGCCTTCACCGCCCCGGTTCTGCTTCTGCGCGGCGAAGGTAGCCAGCCACATCTCCCGCATAGTCAAAGACATGAAGCGTCTGCCTGTAACCCTGTCTATCGTCCTGCTCTGCGGAACGGCATCCGCCGGCGAAGGCGAGGGGAGATCCGCAGATTGGCCCATCTACCTCGGAGGCAAGAAACGCGATCTTTACTCGACCTTGGACCAGATCAACCGCGGGAACGTGAAGAATCTCGAGTTGGCATGGAGTTACGACACGGGGCACAAGGGCGAGTATCAGGCCAACAACCTGGTTGTGAACGGCGTTCTCTTCACCCCTACTGCCGCTCGCCAGATTGACGCGTTAAATGCAGCAACCGGCCAGCGCATCTGGCGCTGGGATCCTGAGGGAGAAAAGACCGGGCGGGGCCGCCAGCGCCAGCGGGGTCTGGTCTACTGGGAAAATGAGCAGGGCGGCGAGCGGCGCCTCCTCACCGGCGTGAAGGGACATCTTTTCGCTGTAGATCCCGCAACCGGCAGGACGATTCGTGGGTTCGGCGAGAACGGGTCAATCGACCTGGGTTCCGGGCTCAATACGCCCGGCGTTATCTATCGAGATCTTGTCATCGTGGGTGGGGTAGGCGGTGTGGGGGCTGTCCGCGCCTACGATGTCCGCACCGGAAAGCGCCGGTGGATATTTAATCTCATCCCCCGCCCGGGAGAATTTGGTCATGACACCTGGCCACCGGATGCCTGGAAAACAGCCACCGGCACGATGCCGTGGTGTGGACAGTCACTCGATGAAGAACGGGGTATAGTCTACGTGGCGACCAAGACGGCTGAACCCGATTTCTACGGAGGACAACGTCATGGCATGAATCTGTTCGCGAATTGCCTGTTGGCTCTCGATGCTGCCACCGGCGAGAGGATCTGGCACTTCCAGATCGTGCACCATGACCTCCTCGACAAGGACCTGGCCTGCCCACCCGTGCTCCTTACCGTCACACACGAGGGAAAAAAGATCGATGCGGTCGCCCAGGGAACAAAGCATGGACTCCTTTTTGTCTTCAACCGGGTTACGGGACAGCCTCTCTGGCCGATTGAGGAACGCCCCGTTCCACAGTCTGACCTCGTGGGCGAGAAGGCCTGGCCTACTCAGCCCTTCCCTACCAAGCCCGCTCCGCTCATGCGCCAGCGCTACACCGAAGCCGATGCGTCCGACATCTCTCCCGCCACTCACCAACTGACCCTCGACCGTATCCGCGCCTCCCCCAATTTCGGTCCCTTCCCTGCTCCCAGCCTTAAGGAGACCATCATGTTTCCCGGCTTCGATGGTGGTATGGAATGGGGCGGCGGGGCGGCGGATCCCGATGGCATGTATTACGTAAACATCAATGAAATGCCATGGATCGTGCAAATGATCGAGACGAGGAGGGCCGACGGTAGCGGACTGGCAAGCGGCGAACGGGACTACCTGACCAACTGCAGCGCGTGCCATGGAATCGACCGCAGGGGTAACGCTCCGGCGGGATTTCCTCCTCTTCTTGACATCGGAAAGCGTAAATCACGGGCGGAAATCGAAAAGATTACGAGGGAAGGGGCAGGGCGCATGCCCCCGTTCGCCACCCTGGCGGCTAACAAGCGCAAGGCCATCCTTGATTATGTCCTCAACGTGCCCTCGCGCCCTGGACAGGCGAAGGAGCAGTCCACCCTGCCTTCATACGCCTTTGGAGGCTTCCGGCGCTACCTTGACCCGGAAGGCTACCCGGCAATCAAGCCCCCCTGGGGCACCCTCAATGCGGTGGATCTGAACACCGGTGAAATCAAGTGGAAGGTCGTCCTCGGCGAATACCCGGAATTGACCAAACGTGGAATCCCTCCCACCGGAACTGAAAACTATGGTGGCCCGGTGGTGACGGCCGGGGGATTGATCTTCATAGGTGCTACCGCCGACGAAACCTTCCGAGCCTTCGACACCGCAACGGGGGAAATACTCTGGAAAGCCAAGCTTCCCTTCGGCGGAAACGCTACGCCGAGCACCTACATGCTGAACGGCCGACAGTATGTTGTGATCTCGGCTGGGGGGGGGAAATCCAACCGGCCCCGCGGGGGAATGCTGGTAGCCTTCGCCCTCCCGGAATAGGACTAGGTTTTCAACGCCTCCGTCAGAGAAGCCAACGGGAAAACCGCTGGCTACTTGCCCTCGCCGGTGGGGCCAATCAATTCGATAAAGTTCCCATCCGGATCACGGAAAACCGTAAGAAGATTTCCTCCCCCGATAGGTGCCGGAGTCTTCCCCAGCGGCTTGACCCCTGCCTTCGCCAGACGCTCCATGGCTGCTGACATATCACCGACAAAAAGGGTCAGGTATGAAACTCCCAAAGTGCTGTGGATGAATGCCTGGTCAGGCACCTCACCCTGTGCCTCGGGAAAGGCCATCATCTTGAGCTTGGAAGAAGGCTTGCCGGGGGCCTTGGTCGCCACGAAAACGCGAGCGGTTACGTCCTGGTTATCGGTCAACCCGAAATCAGCCGCGACCTTGCCGGGAGCCTTGAATCCCTTGATTTCCTGAAGGCCTACGACCTCCGCATAAAACTTGGCCGATCTATCGAGATTCCGGACGACCAACCCAAGATCTATTATTCCATTGGAAAAGACCTCTTCCGAGTGATCGTCGGCAGGGGCATCCGGCGCAAGACTAAGGGCGAAGGCGAATACGAGACAGGCTTTACCGGACATGATGCTCCCAGGCTAGAAGGAAGGGGGAGCCTCTCAAGCAGTTTGTTCCACATCACGACGGAGCAGTTTAACCGAAGAGATCCATGATCGGCTCCGTGACCCCGTCCGGCGTCACGTAAAAGGGTCTCTGCTCGACGGTGTAATGGTGGTCGTGAGAGATCCCAAGGGCTCGGTAGATACTGGCATGCAGCTGCTGGGTGGTCACGGGATTCTTGACCGTTGTGCAGGGCCTTTCGTCAGCAGTTTCTCCGTAGACAAAACCCTCCTTCACACCTCCCCCGAAGAGGAGGACACTCCCGGCGCCCGTAAAGTGACGGTGCATTCCGTAGTGCTGGGGACCATCAATACGCGGGGGCACCTTCACCTGATCCTTGACCCTTTTCTCAGGCTTTCCTTCCATCATCATGTCCCGGCTAAACTCGCTGGCCACCACGATAAGAGTCCGATCGAGTAGCTTACGGGCCTCTAGGTCCAGAACCAGTTGGGCGATCGGCGCGTCAATCATCTGCTTGAGCTCCTTCATCCGGGTATGCCCGTTATCGTGGGTATCCCAGTATTTAAACGGGTAATATCCATGCGTAACTTCGATGAAACGGGCGCCAGCCTCGGTGAGACGCCGAGCAAGCAGGCAACCCAGCCCAAAACGGCCCCCTACCTTGTAAGTATCATAGCTTTGCTTGGGCTCGAGGCTCAGATCGAACGCCCTCCGGGCCTTGGGGCTCGAAAGGAGCCGGTGCGCGTTGTCGATCGACTTGAGCAGCGAATCACGCTGGTACTCGGATCCATGCTGCTGGATCGGACTGTCAGCGAGGAGCTTCTGGTAGGCCCGGTAACGCTTGGCGAAACGCTCGTCACTCATTCCCGGCGGAGGTTTCACCGCCTCCACAGCCTGGTCCGGCTCTACCAGGAAAAAGGGCCCGAACTCACTGCCAAGGAACCCTGCCGTGTGAAAAGCCTTCAAAGACTCCTTTTCTCCCCCGTCAAAAGTCTGGCCGATGTCTATAAAGGCGGGAAGATCCGGGTTCAAGGGCCCCAGCGTCCTTGAAACCCAGGCCCCGATATGAGGAGCCGCCACCGTAAGCGGTGGTTCATAGGCTGTATGCCAGTGATACTGGTGCCGACTATGCAGGATAAATCCAAGGTCTGCGGCACGGTAGGTCTTGATCAAGGTCCCGCGATCCATCACTCGTCCGATCTTTTCCAGTCCTTCCGTGAACTGAAGACCATCGACGACAGTGTCGACCGCCGGGAAGGTCGAGAGAACTCCTTTAGGATCGAGCCCCTTTTCGTAGGGAACATAACGCTTGGGATCAAAAGTATCCGTACTGGCCATTCCTCCGCCCATCCAGAGAACAATCACAGTATCAGCTGTCGCCTCGGGCGAACCGCCTCCCGCCCCCGCTGCGGCTGTCGTGGCAGGATAGCCAGCCCCCAGCGCTCCGAGAGTTGCCGCCGAGGCGGAGGAGAGAAAGTCACGTCGGTTGGTTGGATTCTTCATGTCGCTTTCTGCACAAAAAATTCGGCTATTGGATTAACTGAAACTCCGGATGCATGACGAGCATCCAGAAAAGATCTTCAACTCCCCTCGCGGTTGCTGGATTTCCTGTCACTTCAAGGGCTGATTTCAACTCCTCCTGCGAGGGTTGCCGGCCCAGGCCGCTGGCGAAAAGATCGCTCACGAGAATGTCCGCGGCACGGCCCGAGCCCATCCACGCCTTACCTCCCTGGGACACCAGATCGGCAACGGGTCTCCCGTTTGACAGCTCGATAAACTGCGCCGTCGTGGCTGCGGATTCCCGGCGGGTGACGACCACATCTCGCTTGGGTCTCCCAAGCGTTCGCATGAGGCGGTCCAGGTTACGTGAACCGGCCCGCTTCCTTCCCGTGCCTCGCCTCCCGCCAGGCAACTTTTCTTCAGGCTTGATACTGGCTGCCAGGATCACCTGGTCCAACCCGTCCAGAAACTGCTCCGCGGACAGCCGCCGCACCACTGGGCCACGGAAGACAAAATCTTCCGCATCAGGATCAAGGCCTACCGAGGGCCGCTGGTATGCCTGTGAGCTCAGCATGAGCTTCATCGTGTGCTTCAGGTCATAGCCATGCTCCGCAAAGTCCACCGCCAGCCAGTCGAGGAGATCCTGATTCCACGTCGGATTGTCCATTTCATCAACCGGCTCGACCAGCCCATGTCCGAAGAAGATAGCCCAGAGCCTGTTCACCATGGTCCGAGTCAGGCGCCCATTCTTTCGCGAGGTCATGATTTCTGCCAGTTGTTCAACGCGCTTTCCGGGAGACGCCGAAGCGTCAATTGTTCCTAGTTCAGGATAGAGAAAGGCCGGCTCGGCCTTCTCCCCGGTTGGTTTATCACAACGATGAATATCGAGGGGACTTCCGGCAAAGATAGCCGCAAAGGAGTAGGTCTGCTTCAGGGTCCAGTCGTTGATAAATGAATCATGACAGGATGCACATTTGATATTCAAACCCATGAACACCTGCGCCACGTTCTGAGCAGCCTGCATCTCGGTAACCTGCGAAGCATTCACGGTGCCCCGCCACGCAACCCCCTTGATGAACCCATCAGAACCTCCCACAGGCTTGATTAACTCCCTGACGATCTGGTCGTAGGGTTTGTTTTCAGAAAGTGAATTCTTCAGCCATCCCGTAATCGGCTTTCCTCCGCCTCCATGGTACTGGCGGGTGTAACTGTTCCGCAGGCTGTCATTCCAGAAGGTTACCCAGTGCTCCGCATAGTGCTCCGTGTCGGCAAGAAGATCCGCCACCAGGCGGGAACGCTTGTCAGGGTTCCCGTCATCCTTGAAAGATTCCAGTTCTTCAGCTGTTGGTAAAAGTCCGAGAGTATCCAGAAAGACCCGGCGGGCGAAAACCTCATCACTGACGGAATCTACGACTGGAACTTGCTGCTTTCTGAGATACGGCGCCAACAGACGATCGATCGGGTTGGGTTCTGGGCCCGGGGGGAGATCAACCTGCCGCGGGGCAAGGGGCGCATTCCGGAATTTTGCGAAGGTGAATCCCTTCTCCCATTGCAGGCCCTGGTCTATCCACGCCCGCAGAACGGCAACCTCTTCGAGGCTGAGAATCTTTCCCTTGGAAGGCATCCTCTCGCCCGGGTCGTTGCTCAGGACCAACTCAATGAGAAGGCTCTCGGCGCTTTTGCCGGTCACCACGGCAGGACCGCTGTCCCCCCCGCCGATGAAGGCGTGAATGTGATCAATGTTGAAGCCTCCCTTGCTCTTCCCGTTGGCATGACACTGAATACAGCTCCGGTCGAGAATCGGCTTTACGTCCTCGGCAAAATCAACCACCCGCGAGAGGGCAGCCGGCATTTCGCGGGGAGCAATTTCGGCAGCGCTAAGGGATCCGGTGAGGCTGCTGGCGCACAACGCGAGCGCAACCACCGATTCAGAGCGGTAAGGGATCAGTTGAAGCATGGCCTCAGGCTCCGGGGAGCATCCGGAACCGCTCCCTGATACGGCAAGGACGCCCGCTTGTCAGGCCGGATCGCAGCGATGCGGTCCGATTATTCAGTAATACCGTCCCCCGGACGTGCTACCCCCCGCTGAACAAACTGCCAGCAGACCTACTTGGAACCTCTTGATTTCATCGAGAGGATGCTGGTGCCGTGCGTCACGATACCGGAGCCCCCAGTGATGATGCGCTTGACCGGCAGCCCGCTATCAGGATCGTGGGTCAGAGGCGGATCCGTCATTTTCTGCTGAACTTCAAACCGACGGGGCTTTTCGTCGGCTTTTTCCGGAATAGTTTCGTATACATACGTAGCCATGAGTATCGACAGGTCGTGCTTGTTGTGGGGTAAGCTTACTCTCCCCGGAGACGACGAGCAAAGCGAGATCTGTGAGATTAAGATCAACACCATACCCCTCCCGTGAAGCTCGACCATGAGGGCCGGTTTGTCGGTCGAAGCCTGCGGAAGGACCGTTTTTTTCATCTCATCCTGCTTCTGCTCGTCTTGAGCACAGGATGGTGGCTGCTTCAAACCACCGGCTGCGGATCATGGAGGGGCGCCGGGAAAAAGACCGGTCAGGTCGCCCACGAGGAACTTACCGAAATCTCGGGCATCGCAGTCAGCCGCCGTAACAGGGAGATTATCTGGGCCCACAATGACTCGGGCGGACTCGCCCGCATCTTTGCCCTCCGCCCGGACGGCAGCTCCATGGGCTCCTTTCGCCTCCCGGACGCCCGGGCCCTGGACTGGGAGGACCTGGGCATCGGCCCGGGACCCCGGCCGGATGTCGACTATCTTTATATCGCCGATACCGGGAATAACGACCTCACCCGCGAAATCGTGACCGTCTACCGTGTTCCGGAGCCAGCCGTGGCGGGTAACGGGAATATTGCTTCCGGAGTAGTGACCGACATTGAAGCGTTTGCTTTCCGTTTTCCCGGACGACCCCACGAATGTGAAACGCTCCTCGTAGATCCCCTTACCGCGGATCTCTATCTTGTAAGCCGCGACCGTTTTAACAGGCAGGGAGGCCTCTCTTCCCTCTTTCGATCTCCCTCTCCTCAAGAGCCGGGCAAAGTGCGGTCCCTCGAACTGGTAGCGCGCTTTGCGGCTCCAGAGGAAATCAAGGGCGGTGACTTCTCCCCGGATGGCCGTCTGATCATTCTGCGTGCTCACTCAATGACCCGTCAGGTAAAAGCCCTGTTGTGGACCTGGGACCGCCGGACGGAAACACTCTCCAAGGTCTTTGAGAAACCAGGACGTGGTGTTCCCGCCCGCGATGAACCAAAGGGCGAAGCCATTGCATTCACTCCCGACGGTCGTAGTTATTTCACGATCAGCGAAGGGCGAGGGGCTCCAATCTACCGCTATGACCTCCCGGCCGCGATCCTCCTGCCATAAGGGAGGGTCCTCCCGGACACGCGCCGGCCGGTCCTTCGGCAGGTCCGGGGCCCTTTTTCCTAGCGCACCTTGCTTCCCACCTTCTTTCCGTGAGATCTGAAGCATCCCCCGGCACGATCAAGTTCGGGCTCCCGGGGATCACGAGCCTCTCCACCTTCAGCAAGCCTCGCTGGCTGAACGGATCTCCCGCCAGCACACGGTAAACACCCCCCGGGCGAAAACGTGAGACAACGAGACCGCCGCTGCGATTTCATGAGAGGGTCATCATGAACCGGTAGCTACCACCAGCACCGGACACCACCCCCATGCGCCCGACGGGAGTTCCCTGCGATGGAGTTCAAAAGAACACATATCAATTTGTTGAGTATCGGTGCTTTGCGCGATAGCCACGCCACCCCGAATAGGTAAAGTCGTTTTAACCATTTATTAGAATTTCGCCGTGCTCACGCTAACAGGGAAACGGAGTGAGGCTTTCTGCGACGGGATGACCCGTCGAGGATTCCTCCGCATTGGAGGACTGGGGTTAGGGGGTGTGTCCCTGCCGCAGATCCTGCAGGCCGAGTCCGCTGCCGGTCGCAGGCCCCTCGATCACAAAGCAGTGATCATGGTTTTCCTCGCAGGTGGACCGCCGCACCAGGACATGTGGGACCTCAAGATGGATGCCCCGACCGAGGTCCGGGGAGAGTTTCGCCCCATTTCAACCAATGTTCCCGGCGTCCAGATCTGCGAACTGTTCCCCCGCATGGCCAAGATGATGGACCGCTTCAGCATTATTCGCTCCATGGTAGGAGCGGGCGGCGGCCACGACGCCGTTCAGTGCCTGACCGGTCGGAAGAAAAATGGTCCCCAACCTCCGGGGGGATGGCCGAGCCTTGGGGCCGTCCTGTCCAAACTCGACGGTCAGGTCGTTCCTGGCGTCCCCTCTTTTCTGGGACTCTCTCCCAAGTGCGGACACGATCAGTGGGGGGATCCGGGGGCATCGGGGTTTCTGGGCCCCTCGCATGCGCCCTTTGCCCCTTTCCGAGGAGGCGGCAAGGAGGACATGGTCCTAAAGGATATCAGCCTTGAACGCCTGTCCGACCGCAGGAGCCTGCTCAAGTCCTTCGACCGTTTTCGTCGTGAGATCGACGGTTCAGGTGCGATGAGAGGCATGGATACCTTTACGGAGCAGGCGTTTGGCGTTCTCACCTCGAGCCGCCTCGCAGAGGCCTTCGATCTAAGCAAGGAAGACCCGAGAATCGTTGAGCGCTACGGCAGGGGCACCGAGAAGCTCACTGCGGACGGACCGTGGAAGCGCCTCGACCAGTTCCTGATGGCCCGGCGGCTGATTGAGGCCGGGGCACGCTGCGTCACCCTGGGCTTCAGCCGATGGGATTGGCACAGCGGGAACTTCAAGCGCGCCCGTCAGGATTTTCCTCTGCTTGATCAGGGTATCTCCGCCCTCGTGCAGGACCTCCACGAGCGCGGTATGGAAAAGGACGTCAGCGTGGTGGTGTGGGGTGAATTTGGCCGCACTCCCAAGATCAATGAAAACGCCGGACGCGACCACTGGCCCAAGGTCTCCACCGCCCTTCTCGCAGGAGGTGGCATGAACCACGGCCAGGTAATTGGCTCCACCACCCGCGACGGCGGCGAGGCCAACGATCGCCCGGTGGAGTTTCCCGAAGTATTCTCCACCCTCTATCACTGCCTGGGCATCGATGCCCGGCACACGACCGTGGACGATCTTTCCGGCCGTCCACGCTTCCTCGTTGAAAGCCAGTATGCCCCTCTGCCCGAACTTGTTGGTTAAATTGATCTGATCTGCCGTGACCTGTAATCCCATTCTGTTCTGCATCCTCCTGCTTGGCGCTGCAACAGCGACCCTCCCGGCCCAGGATCCAGCTGACACGGACTCCAGTAGCGACGCGGCCTCCCCTTCCCTTTCCCTCTCATGGAGCAGCAC
>MDTG01124507.1_pt1 | contig 11115 bp, 9 predicted proteins | sample 811421 | NCBI WGS metagenome assembly MDTG01 (sample SAMN05326645, study PRJNA326480) | marine metagenome | isolation source: seawater | place: Pacific Ocean: South East | collected 2011
AATCCTCTGCGTAACCATTCCGCCACGTGGCCAATATTGCTTCTTTTAAATCATTTAATAGCTTCAATAAAGCAAAATCTAAGTATTTTAGGATTTTGCACATTTGATATAAACTGTATAAATCATAATAATGGAATTTAAAAAATATAATCATTTAGTAGAAGAAAAAAAAATCTCAGATTTTTGGATAAAAAAAGGGTTATTCAAACCAAAAAAATCTAAACAAAAAAAATATTTTTCAGTAGTTATTCCGCCTCCAAATGTAACCGGAAGATTACATATGGGTCATGCTTTAAATAATAGCCTTCAAGACGTTTTGATAAGGTTTAATCGAATGAAGGGATACGACACACTTTGGCAACCAGGAACTGATCATGCCGGTATAGCCACTCAAGCTATTGTAGAAAAAAATTTAGAGAATGAAGGTATTAAGAAAAATGACTTAGGTAGAGAAAAATTTATTAAAAAAGTGTGGGAATGGAAAGAGAAGTCTGGTGGAATAATTTTGGACCAACTTAAAAAACTAGGTTGTTCTTGTGATTGGTCTAGAACCAGATTTACCATGGATAAAGATCTCTCAAAAGCAGTAATAAAAGTATTTGTCGATTTGTATAATAAAAGATTAATATATAAAGATAAAAAACTTGTAAATTGGGATACTAAGCTACAAACAGCAATATCTGATTTAGAAGTTTTACAAAAAGATGTTCAATCTCAATTATACTATATAAATTATCAAGTCGAGAACTCGAATGAAAAAATTACTATAGCTACAACTAGACCCGAAACCATGATGGGCGACACAGCTGTAGCTGTCAACCCGAAAGATAAAAGATATGTAAATTTCGTTGGTAAAAATGTAATTATTCCAATCGTTAATCGTAAAGTTAAAATAATAGCAGATCATTACGCTGATCCTGAGCAAGGGTCAGGAGCGGTAAAAATTACTCCAGCACACGACTTTAATGATTATGATGTTGGAAAAAGAAACAACTTAGAAATAATTAATATTTTTGAAAAAAATGGAAAAATAAACAAAAATGGAATTAATGAATATATAGGAAAAGACAGATTTGAAGCAAGAATGCTTTTGGTAAAAAAATTAAAAGAAAATGGCAGTCTTGTGAAAATTGAGTCTATAAAAAATAAAGTTCCATACGGTGATCGCTCAAATACTATAATAGAACCTCTTCTGACGGAGCAATGGTTTGTTGACGCAAAAAAATTATCAATCAAACCAATTAGTATGGTCAAAAAAGGTTCAACAACTTTTTTTCCAAATAACTGGACTAAAACTTTTTTTTTATGGATGAAAAATATTGAACCCTGGTGTGTATCTCGACAAATTTGGTGGGGTCATCGAATACCAGCTTGGTATGATGAAAATAATAATATATTTGTGGCTGAAGATGAAAGGGCTGCTAAAAATTTAGCAAAGAAAAAAAATAAAAATAAAAATTTTAAATTGAGACAAGAAACAGATGTTTTAGATACTTGGTTCTCATCTGCATTGTGGCCATTTGCTACATTGGGTTGGCCAAAGCAAACAAAAGAATTTTCAAAATATTATCCAACATCTGTGTTAGTCACAGGTTTTGATATAATATTCTTTTGGGTAGCAAGAATGTTGATGATGGGAAATCATTTTAATAAACAAACACCATTTCAAAAAGTATATGTTCATGCGTTAGTAAGAGATGAAAAAGGACAAAAAATGTCTAAATCGAAAGGAAATGTAATTGACCCTCTAGATCTTATTAACGAGTATGGTGCTGATAGTTTAAGATTTACTTTAATATCTATGGCTTCACCAGGTCGTGATGTAAAATTATCAAAGGATCGAGTAATCGGTAATCGAAATTTTATTACAAAAATCTGGAGCGCAAATAATTTTTTAAAGCTTAATAATTGTAAACTAAATAAAAATATAAATTTAAAAAATATTAAATTACCAATAAACCATTGGATATATAACGAGTTTATAAAAACTCAAGATTTAGTTTCAAAAAATATAAAAATATTTAGGTTTGATGAAGCGGCTAGGCTTGTTTATCAGTTTGTATGGCATTATTATTGTGATTGGTATTTAGAATTTCTTAAACCAATTTTTAATTCAAAAAATAAGACTGAAAGTAATGAGGCAAAAGCTTTTTCATCATTTATTATGGCAAATATTTTGAAAATTCTTCACCCATTTATACCTTTTTTTACAGAGTCCGTTTGGTCAAAAAATAAATTTAAAGATTCTTTTAAAAGTGATTTAATTTCATCTAGCTGGCCCAAATATAAGAATTTGAGTAAATTTAACAAAAATCAAAATGATATTAATGACGTTATTGAACTAATTTCAAACATAAGATCAACAAAAGCTGAGTTAAAAATTACTCCAAAATTATTTTGTGATATTGTTTTTTCTGATCAAAATGGGAGGTTAAAGAAGTTAATCAATAATAATTTAAGCTTAATCAAACAGGTTGGAAGGATTAAATCTGTAAAAGAAAATAAAATCGAAAATATAAATTTTATTGAGATACTTGTTTTAAACGAAAAAATTTCTCTTGGTTTTACTGAGGATATCAATTTAACCTCACAAAAAGAGAAAATATTACAAAAAATTGAAAAATTAAACAAACAATTATCGATTATTAAGAATAAGCTTCAAAATGATGCATATGTTAAGAATGCACCTAAGGAAATTGTTCAAAATGACAAAAAATTGATAAAAGAATTAACTATTGAAGAAGCAAAATTAAGAAGTATTGTAGCTAGTATTAATTAAATATGTCTAAAATAAATAAAAAAAAATTACCCAGTCGTCATACCTCTTTAGGTCCAGATAGAGCACCTCATCGGTCCTTTTATTATGCAATGGGTGAAACTGAACAAGATGTAGCCAAACCATTTGTTGGTGTTGTCTCTACGTGGAATGAGGCAGCGCCATGTAATACCGCTTTAATGAGGCAAGCTCAGTCTGTAAAAAAAGGAGTTAAAGAATTTGGGGGAACCCCAAGAGAATTTTGTACTATAACAGTCACAGATGGAATTGCGATGGGTCACGAAGGAATGAAATCATCTCTAATCTCTAGAGAAATCATAGCTGACTCAGCCGAATTGACTGTTAGGGGACATTGTTATGATGCACTGGTCGGTATCGCAGGTTGTGATAAATCTTTACCAGGTTTAATGATGTCAATGTTAAGATTAAACGTTCCTAGCGTTTTCATTTACGGTGGTTCAATACTGCCTGGAAAATACAAAGGTAAAGACGTTACAGTTGTTGATGTTTTTGAAGCTGTAGGAAAACACTCGTCGGGATCCATGTCCTCAGAAGAGTTAAGAGAGCTTGAATTAGTTGCTTGTCCTAGTGCAGGGGCTTGCGGAGGCCAATTCACGGCCAATACAATGGCTTGTGTTTCTGAGGCCATAGGTTTGGCTTTACCTTATTCAGCTGGTACACCGGCTCCATATGAGGAAAGAGATAAATATGCATTTGAAAGTGGTCGTACAGTTATGAATCTTTTAGAAAAAAATATTAAACCAAGAGACATTGTGACAAAAAAATCTTTAGAAAATGCAGCTACAATAGTTGCAGCAACAGGGGGCTCGACTAATGCCGCTCTTCATTTACCGGCTTTAGCTAATGAAATAGGAGTTAAATTTGACTTGATGGATGTTGCAAAAATTTTTAAAAAAACTCCCTATCTGGCTGATTTAAAACCAGGCGGAAAATATGTTGCTAAAGATATGTGGGAAGCAGGTGGCGTTCCTATGTTATTAAAAACTTTATTTGAAGGTGGCTTTATTCATGGAAATTGTATGACAGTAACTGGCAAAACTATGCAAGAAAATTTAAAAGATATTAAATTTAATCCCAATCAAAAGGTTTTAAGAGAATTTGATAATCCTTTATCTCCAGATGGTGGTGTTGTTGGTTTAAAAGGAAATTTAGCTCCCGAAGGAGCTATCGTAAAAATAGCAGGGTTAAAAAAATTAAATTTTACTGGCAGGGCAAGGTGTTTTGATAATGAAGAGTCTGCAATGAAAGCCGTTCAAACAAAAAAATATAAAGACGGAGATATAATTATTATAAGGTATGAAGGTCCTAGAGGTGGTCCAGGTATGAGAGAAATGTTGTCAACTACAGGAGCAATTTATGGTCAAGGTAAAGGAGAAAAAGTTGCACTTATTACTGACGGAAGGTTTTCAGGAGCTACAAGAGGTTTTTGCGTTGGACATGTTGGACCAGAAGCAGCTTTAGGAGGACCAATAGCTCTTATTAAAAATGGAGACATAATAGATATTGACGCAAAAAAAGGAACTATTAATGTTAGATTAACAAAAGCACAATTGAATTCTAGAAAGAAAAAATGGAAATCAAAAAAATCAGCATTTGGCTCAGGCACTTTATGGAAATACGCTCAAACAGTAGGACCGGCATATCTTGGGGCACCAACACACCCTGGTAAGAAAAAAGAAGTAAAAGAATATTCTAAAATTTAATGAAAATAAGACCAGTAATTTTATGTGGCGGTTCTGGAACGAGATTATGGAACAATTCAAAAAGAAATCAAGCGAAACAATTTATAGATTTCGGGGGTTGGACTTTATTTGGCAAGACTCTAGAGAGGATTAAAAGCCCATTATTTGATTTCCCGATAATTAGCACAAATATTAAATTTATAAAAAATATTAAAAAAAGTTTAAAAAAATACAAAATTAAAAAATATAAAATAGTATTAGAACCCGCAAAAAAAAATACTGCACCAGCAATTCTTTCTGCAGCTCTTATAAAAGATATTCCAGAAAAACAGCCTTTAGTTTTTTTCTCAGCTGACCATTTGATTGAAAATATTAATAAATTCAACTCTAAAATAAAGAGTAATAAAAAATTTTTAACTTATAATAATATTTTTATTTTTGGTATTAAACCTACTATTCCATCTGACCAATTTGGATATTTTATCACAAAAAGAAAAAACAATTTTAATAGTGTTTCCAAGTTTCTAGAAAAACCTAAAAAATCAAAAGCTAAAGCAATTATTAAAAAAGGCGGATATTGGAATTCAGGAATTTTTTACTTAAGAAAAGACTCTTTAGTCAATAATTTCAGATTACACCAAAAAAAAACATATCAAAACACAATGTTAGCAGTAAAAAAAAGTAAATTTAAAAATAATACATATTTTTTAAATAAAAAAGCATTTACAAAAAATCTCTCAAATTCTTTTGATTATGCAATATTAGAAAAAACAAAAAACATTAATGCTATCAAACTTGATATTCCATGGTCAGATCTTGGAAGCTGGAAACAAATTCTATTAATGTTTTTTAAAAATAAAAATAAATATTTTAGAAAAAAAAATGTTTTTTTTAGACCTTGGGGAAGTTATGTAAATTTATATAATGGAAAAAATTTTTTAATAAAAGAAATTATCATTAAGCCAAAAGGTATTTTAAGTTTGCAAAAACACTTTCATCGATCTGAACATTGGGTTGTAACAAAGGGAAAACCTATAATAACGTTAAACAAAAAACTTTTTATTAAACATCCTAATGAAACAATATTTATCCCAAAGGGAGCGATACACAGAATCCAAAATTCAAGTAAAACAGTAGTTAAGATTATGGAAGCTCAGCTAGGTTCGATATTAAAAGAAACAGATATAGTTCGATTCAAAGATGAGTATGGACGTGTCAGTTAATTTGTAATTCAATAGGTGTATGATCAGAAGGTTTTGTTTTTGACCTTGGTTTTTTATTTATATTTATTGAGTTAATGTTTTCAACCAAGTTGTTTGATAAAAGAAAATGATCAATTCTCATACCATAATTTTTTTGCCATGAGCCCGCAAAATAATCCCAAAAGGTGAATTCTTGTTTATTTTTATTTTTAAGTCGATAAACATCGTTAAAACCTAAATTTAATAATTCACGAAATTTTTTTCTTATTTCTAATTTACCTAAAGCATCATTTTCGTACCTTTTGAAATCGTAAACGTCAATTTCTTCTGGTATTATATTGAAATCGCCAGCAATTATTAAATTAGAATTTTCTGAAAGTTTTTTTTTTATACTTGAGATAAATTTTTTCAACCAATTTTTTTTATAAACATACTTTTCCGTTTCAATTGGATTTCCATTTGGAATGTAAACATTAATTAATTCTATTTTCTTTTTTTTTAATTGTATTTGTCCGGTTATAACTCTTGATTGTTTCAATTCATCTTTTATAAATTCTCTGTCAATATTTTTAATTTCTTCTTTTGATAATATCGCAACTCCATTATAACTTTTTTGTCCAAATACATAAGAATAATATCCCTTTTTTTTGAATTCTTCGTAAGGAAAATTTTCATCTTGTGTTTTAATTTCTTGGAGCATTAAAATATCTGGTTTGTCGTTTTTGATATAATCAAAGATATTTAAAATTCTTGCCCTTACTGAATTTACGTTCCAAGAAATTACTTTCATTAAACAGAAAAAGACAAACCACAGCCGCAAGAGGAAGAAGCCTTTGGATTATTTATAACAAATGATTCACCGATCATTTCTACTTTAAAGTCAATTACTGACCCATGAATTATATCTAAAGAAGTTTTGTCAATAACAGCATTATTGAATATCACATCATCTTTATTTGTAGAGCTGTCAAAACTAAAGTTATATTTAAAACCAGAGCAGCCACCTCCTTTAACTGAAATTCTAAAATATTTTTTAGAAACATCTTTAGAGGTAATCTTTTCTATTTGTTTTTTTGCTCTTTCAGTAAAATCAATTTTTTTTGTCATAATAAGTTAATATGTAGTATATAAGTTATTACACATATATGCAAAGTAATACCTTTTCCAAACTATCTGCTTCAATTTATTCCAAAGGAAGATTTTATATTGAAAAAAAAAGCAGTTTAAGATCACCTTACCAAAGAGATAGAGACAGAATTATACACTCTACTGCCTTTAGAAGATTAAAACATAAGACGCAAGTTTTTGTTAATACTTCAGGAGATCATTATAGAACAAGAATAACTCATTCTTTAGAAGTTTCTCAGATAGCAAGAACACTCGCAAAATTTTTTAAATTAAATGAAGATTTGTCCGAAACTTTGAGTTTGGCTCATGATTTAGGCCATACTCCATTTGGTCATGCAGGGGAGGAGTCATTGAATGAATGTATGCTCGATAGTGGAGGTTTTGATCATAATATCCAAACTCTAAGAATTGTAACATTACTAGAAAATAAATATTATAATTTTAAAGGCTTAAATCTATCAATAGAAACTTTAGACGGATTAATTAAACACAATGGGCCATTAAATAACTTAGATAAATTGAACAAAATTTTAGGAAAAAATTTTTTTAAAGATAAGATTAATTTTAAAAATAGTCCATCATTAGAGGCTCAGATAGCTTCGATATCAGATGATATTGCTTACAATAGCCATGATCTTGAGGATGGTTTAAAGGCTAATTTATTTTCTATAGATGAGATAAGTGAAATACCAGTGTTAAAAGATATAATAAAAAAACATAAAGGCAAAATAAATAAATTTTCTAAAGAATTAGTATTAAGACAAATCATAAGAGAAATAATAAATGAAATGGTTGAAGATGTAATTTTAAATATAAAAAAAAATTTAAAAACGAACAATATTAAAAGCGTGAAGGATGTTTATAAATTTAAGTATCCATTAGTTAATTTTTCAAAAAAAATGAGAAAATTTGATGAAAATGTCAAAAGTTTTTTGAAAGAAAATATGTATTATAATAAAAATGTTATCCACAAAACAAATTACGGTAAAAAAATAATTAGTAAACTTTTTTTTAATATCAAAAAAAATCCCAAAAAATTCATTAAAATCGATAAGACCAAAAAGATCAACACGAATAGAATGATCTGCGATTTTATAGCTGGAATGACAGATAGATATGCAATAAATTTATATAATAAAATAAAATGAACATATTTAACATTTATTTAAAAGAAATAATAAGTTTAATAAAAAAAAACCAAAAAAATTTAAGTTTAGAAAAAACAAATAATTTTAAAGGTATTAATTTAGAAGTTCCCCCCTCTAAATTTGACTCAGATTTATCATCAAATATTTGTATGGTATTAGCCAAAATAAATAAAACTGACATTAACAAACTTGCCACTCAAATATCAAAGTTATTAAAAGACAATATAAGCGACTTTAAAAAGATAGATTTCGCTAAGCCAGGATTTTTGAATATTTACCTATCAGATAAAGCAATAACTTCAATAATAAATAACATTTTTAAAGAAGATAAAAAATTTGGTTCATTAAAAAGTAATTTTTCTTATAACATCGAATTTGTCTCAGCTAATCCTACTGGTCCGATGCATGTAGGTCACTGCAGGGGAGCGGTGCTAGGAGATGTTTTATCAAATCTACTTAAATTTAATGGAAACAAAGTTACTAAAGAATATTATATTAATGATTATGGGAACCAGGTACAAAACTTTGTTAAGTCCGTTTTTTTAAGATTAAGAGAAATAAAATATAAAGAAAAATTTATTTATGAAAAAAACCTTTATCCTGGTGAATATATTATTGAAATAGCAAAAAAAATTTTAAAAAAGAGTAAATTGAAATTTGACTCGTTCCAAAAAAGTTATGATTTTTTAGCGAAAGAATCGATATTCTATTCGATGGAAATGATAAAATCAGATCTAAAAAAACTTGGAGTTTCACACGATAGTTTTATTTCTGAAAAGTCTATAGTTGAAAAAAAAACTGTTTCTAAAGCCATTGAATTCCTTAAAAAAGAAAAACACGTTGAAGAAGGATATCTTGAACCACCTAAAGGGGATGAAAATAAAAATTGGATAAAGACCAAAAGATTAATTTTTAAATCAACTCTCTTTGGTGATGATGCTAATAGAGCATTACAAAAAAATGACGGATCTTGGACTTACTTTGCAAATGACGTAGCATACCATTACAATAAAGTTTCAAGAAAATACGATAGACTAATTAATATATTAGGCGCCGATCACACTGGTTATATAAAAAGAATAGAGGGAGCAGTTCAGGCATTATCAAAGGACAAAACAAAATTAGAATGTAAAGTTTGTCAATTAGTGAAATTATTTAAAAATGGCACTCCTTTTAAAATGTCAAAAAGATCAGGAGACTTTATATCTTTAAGTGATCTATTATATGAGGTTAACAAAGACTCAATAAGATTCATGATGCTTAACAGAAGTAATGATGTAGAATTAGAATTTGATTTTAATAAAGTTTTAGAAAAGAGCAAAGAGAATCCTGTTTTTTATGTTCAATATTGTCATGCAAGAATACAATCTATTTTTCGTTCTTTATCCAAAAAGCCATCCAAAAATAAGAAAATAAATTTAGAAGATGTCAATTTTAACAAGTATGAAAAAGAAATATTAAAAAAAATATTTGAATGGCCCAAGGTAATAAGTATCTCTTCGAAAAAATATGAGCCACATCGTATTCCATTTTATCTTTATGAACTAGCAACTTTATTTCATTCATATTGGAGCAAAGGTAATGAAGATGATAGTTTCAAGTTTATTATTAATAAAAAAATAAAAAAAAATACGTTAGTTATGATTAGGTTAATTCTTTTAGTTTTGCAAAACGGAATGAAATTACTTAATGTATCTTTACCTAACAAAATGTAATGGTTTTAAATTTATTTAAATTATTAGCATTAGCCTTAACTTGTATATTTTTTATGTTTATATCAAAGCATTATTTTTCTGAAAAGAATTTAAACATTATTAAAATTAATAGAGATAGTGCAGAGTCGAGAATGTTAAAGAGCTCTTCAGATTTGCCACTGATAGCTAATGATACCTACGATGCTATAGAATTCAATTCAGGATTTAATAATAACAATGAAAAAAGTTTTAAAAGGAATTTTTGGGATCTCTTTAAGTAAAAAATGATTAAAAAAGCGATTATTATAAGCTTATCAAGTTATAAACTTACACGAAGTGAAGTGATTTTATTCAAGAAATATCTTCCTTGGGGAGTTATTCTTTTCAAGAGAAATATAAAAGATTTGAATCAACTAAAAAAACTTATCTCTTCTATAAAAAAAATTACTAAAGACAAAAACTACCCTATAATGATAGACGAAGAGGGTGGTGATGTATCTAGACTAAAATCTATATTAAATAACAAATCTTTTTCTCAAAAATATATAGGTCAACTTTTTGAAGCAGATCCATTAATTGGAGCCAGTATTTATAAAAAATATATTAACAATCTTTCTGTTATTTTAAAAAATCTTGGTATAAATATTAATACAGTTCCTGTATTAGATAAATTACATAATTTTACAAATACATTTTTAAAAAGTAGAATTTATTCTTCTAAGGTAAACACTATTCAAAAACTTTCTAAGATTTGTATTGAAAACTATACAAAAAATAAAATATTTAGTGTTATAAAACATATTCCAGGTCACGGTTTAAGCAAATCTGACTCTCACAAAAGACTGCCCGTCGTAAATAAAAATTTAAGATATTTGTTAAAAAATGACTTTAAATGTTTTACAGGGTGTAAATCTCATTTTGCAATGACAGCTCATGTGATGTACAAAAATATTGATAATAAAAATTGCGCAACTCATTCTAAAAAAATAATAACGAATATAATAAGGAAAAAAATTGGTTTTAAGGGTATAATTATTTCAGATGATATCAGTATGAAATCTTTAAAATTTGATATAGTTGAAAATGCCTTAAAAGCACTAAGTGCTGGTTGCAATTTAGCTCTGTATTGTCAGGGAAGAACTTCAGAATCATTAAAATTAATAAAAAAAATTCCACCTATAGATGAATTTACCAAGAAAAAAACATCAGAATTTTATAAATTTTTAAGATAAGATTTAGCATGGAGTCGAAGATAAACAAATCATTCTCTATTGACATACCAAATTATAGTGGTCCTTTGGAAGCGCTTCTAGATTTAGCTAAAAACCAAAAAGTAGACCTTGCAAATATATCAATTACTAAGCTAGCTGATCAGTTTTTAGAATTTGTAAAAAACAATAAAAATTTAAATTTAGAAACAGCGTCTGAATTTTTATTAATGGCCACTTGGCTAGCTTATTTAAA
>MDTG01327442.1_pt1 | contig 11115 bp, 12 predicted proteins | sample 811421 | NCBI WGS metagenome assembly MDTG01 (sample SAMN05326645, study PRJNA326480) | marine metagenome | isolation source: seawater | place: Pacific Ocean: South East | collected 2011
CTGCGGCTCCACCTAATTGGAGAAATGAACGAGTCGCCTGGCTTCAGGGAACTCCTGTTCTCACTCGCAAAGACAACTATTGAAGCCATTGTGGGAAATGAATTGGTAATGCAGGCAAGAGTTAATTTAAGTATTCAAATGCCCGGGGATGATAGTTCTCTCCTCCATACACATGCAGACACATGGTCTGGCGACTCACCTTTTGAGGCAGTTTTATGGCTGCCACTTGTCGATGTTTACGAGACAAAATCGATGTATCTTCTTCCGCCGTCAGCCAACCAAAGATTGAACGAAGACTTCAAAAATCTTGCCGGCACTTCCAGTGACTCTCTCTTCGAAAACATCAAGGAGGAGGTCGAGTGGATTAAGGTCAACTATGGAAATTGCCTCCTCTTCAATCAGACACTTCCCCATGGCAATCGGGTAAATCAGGAACCTGAAACTCGGTGGTCGCTAAACTGCAGGTTCAAGAGCGTGTTCTCGCCTTACGGCGACAAAAAACTCGGGGAATTCTTTCACCCTATTAGCTTAAAAGCGGCATCGCGGATAGGACTAGGCTACGACTATCCAAGAACATGAATCCCCGTTATCGAGGCTATGTTTTCAGCAGACCCTTTTTGGGAGAAAGAGTACCACAAGCTGTTCAAAACCTTGTTATTCGCGACTACTGCAAAAAAAAAGGATTTGAATACCTCTTAAGCTCGACGGAATATGCAATGCCTGCATGCCACCTCATTTTGGAACAATCCATCGAGACCATATCTGAGGTAGACGGTATCGTAATGTATAGTGTCTTCCAACTTCCTGAAAACAATGCTCACCGAAGAGATGTCTGCCAAAGAGTCACAAAAGCTAAAAAACAAATTCACTTCGCATGCGAAAACCTCTCTCTTTCGAGCAAAGAAGATGCAGAAGAATTGGAAACACTCTGGATGATTAAAAAAACTATATCCCTTTGCCCTAGTAAAATTGAGCTTTTGCCATGCCTGAAGTAGTAGAAATCGTCACCCCTCTACATCTTTCGACTCAAAGGGATTACCTCGACCGCATGCTTGACGACAAGGTTGAATGCATGAAGGTCGCCAAGAAATACGGAAAGGAATATTGGGATGGAGATCGAAGATTTGGTTATGGTGGTTACAAGTACATACCTGACAGATGGAAGCCAGTAGCTGAGTCTTTGATCGAAAGATATGGATTAAACAATGAATCAAGCGTCCTTGATGTAGGTTGTGGCAAAGCCTTTTTGCTTCTTGAAATGAAAAAGATCCTACCTGGTTTGCAAGTCGCTGGATTTGACATTTCGGCTCACGCTTTGGAACACGCGTTGGACCCTGTCAAGGAACATTTGTTTATTCACTCCGCAAAAGATCCTCTTTCGTATGAAGATAAGTCCTTTGATTTAGCTATTTCACTTGGATGTTTTCATAACTTCAAACTCATGGAATTAGAGACTGCCTTCTCGGAAATCTCTCGCGTTTCAAAAAGTCAGTATGTTATGGTAGAAAGTTTTAGAAACGAAACTGAGCTTTTCAATCTACAGTGCTGGGCTCTTACCTGCGAGTCATTCCTTGCACCAGAAGAATGGCTTTATTTCGCAAAAAAATCTTTGTATTCAGGTGACATGGAATTCATTTTCTTCATTTAATTCAATCCAAAACTAAACCATCTCAACATTTCAAATAGCACAAACAATGACATTAAATAATAAAGATTTCCCAAAGTTCGACTCTGCCAAGCGAGACAAACTGTATTGGGACACTATTGAAGACATAACCAAAACGAGAGATTATTCTCACATAGATTTGCTCAGACATTGGCAAGCATATGTGATGAGGAGAGATTTACCACGTTTCTTATCGCACTACGAATTATTCAAAAATGTAATTGATCTGCCCGGTTGCGTGATTGACTTGGGAGTTTGGCGAGGAGCAAGTCTCTTCACTTGGTCCAACTTAATGGAATCCTTCTGCCCATATGACCGCTCAAGAAAAGTTTTCGGATTTGATATGTTTGAAGGTCTTGCTGATTTTGATGCAAAAGATGGAGCGGATGATCGATCTGTGCAGAAAAATGCCGGAGGTTACTATGCGACAAAAGAAGAAGTAAGTTCTTTAATTGAATCACACAATGCTGATAACATGATTCCGGGCACGAGAAGGGTTGAACTTGTGGAAGGTGATATCAAAGACACCCTACCAAATTTCCTTGAGCAAAACCCTGGTTTGCGAATCAGTCTGCTCCACTTTGACATGGATCTTTATAAACCCACAAAATATGCCTTGGAAATGCTTTATCCTTTGGTATTGGATGGTGGAGTTGTTTGCTTTGATGAGTACGGTCTCGTCCCATGGCAAGGAGAGACTACAGCAGTTGAAGAGTATTTTGATGAAATAGGGTGCAGACCAAAATTCAAAAAACACAGTTGGGCACAAACTCCTCACGGATATTTTATTAAAGGTGAATAATTATGGGTAACGATACTGCTTGCAAAATAGACTGGGACTCTGCAAGGCATGAAATCAATAAAAATGGTTTCACTATTGTACCAAAACTTTTTTCCTCTCTATTTATTGAACGTTTTACTCAGACAATTAAAAGTATACTCTTGTTAAGATGTGAATCTTTAGGATTAAAAATTGCGGAATGCGAAGATATCGATAACTTATATTCCAAACTCTCTGAAAAAAATGATGAGGCAATCCGCGAAGTTATATTGCTTTTAAGAGACTCACCCATTTTCTATGAGGCAATCACTTCGCCTAAAATACTTGAAGCTACTCAGCAATTGCTAAAGACCGACCTCGTTCAGGTCGTTCACGATGTGTGTTTATTCAGAATAGACCCGCCAAATGATCGTAGAAGAAGCTTTGAATGGCACCAAGACTATCCATTCAATGTATTATCTCAATCTGCACTTACTGTTTGGATGCCTCTGACAAAAATCACGGAAGAGATGGGTCCATTGCGGGTAGTTAAAGGCTCGCACAAAAAAATTCGTAAGATGTTTTTAAAGCATTCCAATATGCAATCCAGCAAAGGCATGGGTCATACCGTTTTCGAACTTGCCGAGCCTTCTATCGATGAAATGGAACATCAAAGCTTTAGTTTGCCAAGCATGAATCCAGGTGATGTGTTATTCCTTAATTCCTGCCTTTTGCACCGTAGTGGCATTAATAATAGTTTAAAATCCAGATGGGTCTGCAACTTGCGTTATGGAGATATGCGAGATGAAAAATTAATTTTAAGAAATTTCAAAGTTGCCCGAGATAAATCGCCCTATGTTTTTAATGAAATTCATCCAGATTTAGTAATTTCAAAATGAAAAGTTCAGAAAAAGAAAACTTCGACGGTTTTAAAAAAACAGGTCTCGATTCGGAAATTGAGAATGACTTAGAGCAACATCTTTCTAAGTTTGAAATTTCCAGCATGGAATCAATCAAGCTATTTCCCGTTCTTGCAAGAAGGCAGTGGCTGAAAAGATTCCTAGCTCATTATCATCTTTTTGAAAAGACTCTTGATATTCCCGGAGATATTGCCGAGTTCGGTGTTTTCAGAGGACAAGGGCTCATGACATGGGCTAATTTCTTGGAAGCCCGCTGTGTTGGGGATCGCACAAAGACAGTCTATGGGTTTGATAATTGGACTGGCTTTAACGAAATTACACAAGAGGATGGAGAAAATTATGACCAAACCCAAAAGGAAATAGGCGGTTTTTCTCCGGAAAAATACTTTGATGAATTGGAATCTGCCATAAAAGTCTTTGATAAAGACCGATTTATTTCATGGAAGCCACGCGTAAAACTTGTAGTTGGTAATATTGAAACAAAGGTCTCTGAATTCCTTCAAGAATTTCCAGGCATAAGATTTTCTTTACTACACTTTGATTGTGATTTGTATAAACCAACTAAGGCAGCACTTGATGCGGTTTGGGATCGCGTCTCAAGGGGTGGAATTTTGTTGTTTGATGAATATGGAATTCGGGACTGGCCGGGTGAGACGCAAGCAGTTGATGAGTTCATTGCCGAGCGCAAAGATTTGAAGCTTAAAACACTAGACTGGACCAATGCACCAGCAGCCTATTTGGTTAAACCATAACCTGTGATATCATCTTCAACAGATGAATTTGACCCATCTTTCTTTTTAGAGAATGGTTTTCAGATCATTCGTTCAGTAATTCCCAGAGTAATCACTGGCCCAATCTTTGAGTTTTTATATAATTCTGTTGAGAATTCCATTGAATCCGTCGCTAAAGAGCTAAGATTGAATGACTCGAACTCATTTATCAGTCACTTACAATCCTTTCGAAACCTTAACTTCGATGTCTTATCTCCAAAATGTCAGCATATACTTTCCGGGCATTTCCCATTGGATATTCGACTATCAGATAAGTTACTTGCAATTGCTAGGTGCAAACCGCTTCAGAACATATTGAGAAAAGCACTAGATTCACAGGAACTGTTCTTACATATGCCACCTGCGGCTCGCTTCGTACTGCCTAATAATTCAAAAGCAGGAGTTCCCGTGCACCAAGATGCCTCTTACAACAAGCATATGAGTAATTTCATTACTTGCTGGACTCCTCTCGTTGAAACGAATGAAACATGTGGAGGAGTTGAAGTCTTCAGAGGAACTGGTAGTTTCGAAGAAATAGAAGTGGAGCAAAAAGATTTCTGGTTGGAAGGGCTACCAAAAGATGAGTTTCAGACATTTTATGAAAATATGAAGCCAGGTGATATTTTACTTCTAAACCCCAATGTGCTGCATGCCTCACGTCCTAATATCTCAGAAAGAATTCGAATAAGCATCGACTTCAGGTTTTTCGGGAAAGATGGCAGCTCGAGCAAACATCATTTAAATTTGGATAATGGCGAGTTATTTGAACCTCCGAGCGATAATTGAATGAAGCCCGGCAAATCAACTAAGGAAAAACAATACCAAGCTTGTTTGCAAACTGCGGAACAAGTGGGACTTAGTAGATTTGGCCTTATGAGTAATTTCGTTTGGCGGGAAGACCCCAAACGCATCGTGTTCTTGCTATCAAGATATAAATTTGTTGCAAAAATGCTTGAAGGATACTCTAGAGTTCTTGAGGTCGGATGTGCAGACGCTTTTGGCTCAAGAATAGTTAGACAAGGAGTCAATCATTTGACTTGCCTAGATTTTGACCCTGTTTTTATCGAAGACGCAAGAGCAAGGAAAGATCATCCACTGAGCATAGATTTTGCTAAGCATGACATTTTGGAAGGATCATACAAAAACAGAGAATTTGAGGCTGCTTACTCAATAGATGTTTTGGAACATATTGATAAAAAACATGAAGATGTTTTTGTAAAAAACATCATACATTCCATATCCAAAAATGGTGTCGTCATCGTAGGAACACCTTCTCTTGAATCTCAAAAATATGCATCAGAGGCAAGCAAAGAGGGACATGTGAATTGTAAAAGTGGCATCGAACTAAGAAGTTTGATGAAGAATTTTTTCGAAAATGTTTTCCTTTTTTCAATGAACGATGAAGTTGTTCATACGGGGTTTGCCCCCATGGCTCACTACCTTTGGACCGTTTGTACAAACCCAAAACTTTAAGCGACAACACCCTCCTGATTGTTGGTGGTGATGGCTTGATCGGTAAAAGTCTTAAAATTTTCTGTACTAAAAACTCTTACCCTTACATTGCATCCAGTAGAAGAAAAACTAGAGAGTCCAATACGATTTTTTTGGACCTCAAGAGGCCAGAAACTTGGACATTTTCTGGTGATATTAGATGTGCTGTTATTTGCGGTGCAATCACCGGTATGGCTGATTGTAACCAAAAAAAAGAGGACACCCATCTCGTAAATGTTGTCAATACGATTAAGCTGATAGAAGAACTGACAAAGCAAGGAATATTTGTCTCCTTTCTGTCAAGTAACCAAGTATTTGATGGAGAAGTTGCGCTGTGTCAGCCAACTCAGCCACTAAATCCCAAAACTGAATATGGAAAACAAAAAGCGGAAACAGAGAAACACATTAGGGAAATAGCTGGGTTAGTTTCAATTATTCGTTTAACCAAAGTTGTACATGCTCGTTTAAACATTTTTAATTCCTGGATGGAGAAACTTAAAAAAAATGAATCTATATCTGCGTTTAATGATTATTTCTGTGCACCTGTAGATATCAAATTGTGTACGGAAGCAATCTTCAGAATAACCACTCAAAAGTGTTCAGGTATCTGGCAGATAAGCCCCAAGAATCAAATTAGCTACTCTGAAATTGCTACTTTAATTGCAAAAAGTATCCGTAAGGAAACTAATTTAGTAAATTCTTGCTCCGCTAAAGATAATTCAAAATTAGATCACATTCCTAAGAATACAACCCTTGACTCCTCCCCTACTACAAAGCTTTTAAACCTAGAATTCCCCATGGCGGTAAAAGTTATCAGTAAGATCCTTGCCCAAATGGAAGGTACTTAAAGTGGCACCGACAAGCTGCCATAGTTGTCGTTCCAAAAGAATAAAAAGCCTTTCTTTTTCGGATAATTATCAAAGAATCACATCTGATGCGAAATTAAACAAAGGATCATCCAAAATCACTCATTGTCTTGACTGTAATCTAGTTCAAACAACTGTAAATCAAGAATGGAAAAGAAATATTGAACAAATTTACTTTGATTATGAAATATATCATCAAGCGAATGGTGAAGAACAAAAAGTTTTTTTACCATGCGGAGGTGTAGGGACTAAAAGATCAGAAGCAATCTTCCATAATCTCTCAAAGCAATTTGAATTGCCCGAAAAAGGTAATCTTTTAGATGTCGGTTGTGGTAATGGTTCTTTTTTGAAAGTATTTTCAAAGAGAATGCCCAAATGGGATCTGCACGGAAGCGAATTTGACGGGAAATATAAAGAAAAAGTTGAAGGAATTCCAAGTGTTCAAAAAATGCACACCGTATCTCTTTCCCAAATCAATATGCAATTTGACCTCATTTCCATGATTCATGTCTTGGAACATATTCCTAACCCTCTAAAAACACTAAGCGAAATTAGAAGAATGCTTTCCCCGACTGGTGTTCTCATTGTTCAGGTTCCAAATCCAACGAGCAATCCATTTGCCACAATGATTGCCGATCATTGCTCGCACTTCACAATTAATTCGTTAAATCACCTACTATACTCTTCCGGATTTTCAGTGCTAAATAATTCTACGGAATGGGTATCTCGCGAGATCTCCGTAATCGCTAAAAATAAGGGGACGATAAATGATTTAGTAAATGAAATTGACTACGATCAGACTACTGCTCTGGTTGAAAGTATGAAATGGCTCGGCAGAGTAAAAGCTCATACGGCCAATCTGTTTAAAGAAAATATGATTTATATTTTTGGATCCGCCATTTCTGCTACTTTTACCGCAAGTCAGTACCTTGAGAATATCTTTGCTTTTGTGGATGAGGACGAATCCAGGGTCGGTAAAACTCACCTCGGAAAAGCAATTATACATCCAAATGACCTATCATTTCGTGGTCCTCTTTATATCCCATTTCCTCCACCATTTGGGGAAAGAATTGCAACTAGAATTAAAGATCTCAATTCCAAGCTTAAAGTTTATTTCACAGATTCTTGAATTGCCTCGCCGATCCTTGAACTGCATCTCATTGTGACAGTAGAAGAAAATTCTTTTGTTGGTTATTACAGCAAACATGAGATTTCGCCTGTTAATCAGGATTTATCTGACATAGAAAAGCATTTCTCTAGAAGAGATTCCCTCTTTCGCACATTAGGGTTGCCTCCCAGTCTCCTTTCCGAGAAGTCAATTTTGGAATTTGGACCAGGTTCGGGACACAATGCCATACACATCGCAAGTCTCAAACCGTCAAAATATGTTTTAGTTGAGGGAAACAAAACTGGTTTTTGCGAGACTCAGGAGAGATTAAATCGATTTGATAATCTTAACTTCGAAATTTTTAATGAAGATTTTACTTCTTTCAATACCACAGAAGATTTTGATGTCGTTTGGGCGGAAGGTTGCCTTCCGTTTCAAAATGATCCCACTTCTACCCTTAAGCATACTGCAAATTTTGTTAAACATGGAGGAATTCTGACAATAACAACAGTGGATGAAATTTCTTATTACTCGGAGAATATCAGGAGACTTTTAAAGTATCGTTTTTTTCCCGATATAGATGAAGATATTCAAAAAGCTTGTGAAGAACTTACTCCCGTTTATGAAAAACACCTAACCCATCTGCAAGGGATGAGTCGTTCCATTAAGGATTGGATTTTTGACAGCATTTTACAATCACTCAGAAGACCGCTACCTATTCCCAAATCAATATTAACTCTGAAAGCGGATTTCGATGCATTTTCAAGTAGCCCGTGCTTCATTACTGATTGGCGATGGTACAAAGAAATAACCGGGAGAAACAGAAAGTTTAACGAAAACTTCATAGACCAATACTACAAAAACAATCTTAACTTGCTTGACTACAGAAGTACCATTGACCCTCACCACATTGATTTTGGAAAAAAGTTGGAAAAGATTTGCAATGAATCCTATGAGATCTCCCTTCAGATTGAGATGGGTAAGGAAGATCTCTGGGATGATTTCTTTGAATGTTCTTCTGCATTAGGTGATCATATTAAGGATCAAGCACCCATTACTTATCTCTCCATTCGGGAGGCGATTACTATGCTTCGGAATGGCGATTTAGGCATGGAACTTAAGTATTTCCCTCCCTGGTGGGGAAGAGGTCAGCAATATCTCAGCCTTATAAGAAAGGAACTGAAGGTTTGATCTAAACCGAAATTGCTTACTTTTTTCATTAAAAAATCATTCTTCTAAAGCTACTAATCCCGAGCAATGTCGCAGTATTTTAGATAAAGCATCCTAACTTAGCCTCCGTCAAAAGTAATGTAATTTGGATTTTAAAACAAAAATTTCCCGTCAACTTGAGCAACCAAAACCAAAACCCCTGCTTGCAGTGTATGATCTTGCGGTTTTACCCTACTCTTTCGATATCGTGCATTTTATCTGCAATGCGGAGATTGAAAGGTATACAAAATCTTGTGATAAGGTTATTTTCATCTTTGTGTGTCACGAAAGCGATCCCGCTCCTGAAAGAAGTTTTTTGTGTAGAGGGAAAAACAACCATTGGCAATATTTGTACAATATACTACTTGCAAGTGTTCGATGCTATTCTCGTAAAAAATCGATTCTAATCTTCAACAACCGTAAAGAGTTTGTGGAATATTTTCTTAAGCTTGATGAAAAAATTCCGACTTTTCCTTCAAACTATGACCCATTGAATCCTCCTTGGTTATCTGGAAACAAAGATCTTGTTCCCCATTGTTTTGCACACGGGATAGAGCATTTTAGAAAAAGCTCGGATTTCTATTGTATATCTCCTCCAAATGAACAGATAAAGCTTGCTAGAAAATGGTTAAGCGAAAATGTCAAAGATCGACATCGGATAACAATCACTCTTAGGGAGTATGGTTTTTCCACGAAGAGAAACTCCAAAATCTCAGAATGGCAGAAACTTGTTGATTCATATTCGAATGAAAAATATCAATTTATTGTTTTGCGTGACTATGAAACCCTCTACGATACCCGACCGCTTCTTGGAGATAATGTGACATATTGCAATGAAGCCGTGTTGGATGCATCCTTTCGTGCTGCCTTGTATGAGGAGTGCATGCTTAATCTTGGTGTTAGCAATGGACCGCTCATGCTAGCAATGCAAAACAAAAACTCGAATTTCATAATCTTCAAAATTCTTTGTGAAGAACGTGGATGTAGGTTGGAAGATGTAGAAAAATATGTTGGGATTTCTTACAATGAAAATCTACCTTCTATGAAGGAATACCAAAAGGTGGTCTGGCAAACTGACGATTATAAAACTTTAAAAAAAGAAACGGATGAAATGATTGCTAGACTTGCCGAAGGAGGTTTTGACTGTCAAAAATAATTGCAAAGGTCTCATCGGGTCAGGAATGCAATTTGACGTTTATGAGTCAGATAATGATAGGGTTCTAAAAATCCCAAAATCATTTGATGCAACCGTAGTAACTTTTCTCGAAAAAGAAAATGAATCCACAATTGAAACTGCGAAGTCTGCATCCCGTTACTATTGTGATACTAGAACGTTATGTTTGAAATTTATTAGTAAGGGCCATGTTGACTACCTTTTTGCAAACCCACTTCAAGACGATGAAACCTTGACGCAAGACAAGGTAATTCCATTTAGTGATTACCTATTTAGTAAGAGATCATATATCCCTGATAACGAATTACGGGATTTATGTCTGAAAGCAGTTAAGATAAATTTCAATTTATGGAGTTTTGGAGTTGGGGAAAATACTTTCGGGATGGATAAGTATGGTATCAATAGACTGGGTGATTTAACCCTTTACGATCCCTTTGAAATGACAGACTGCAAGGATGACTTAAAATATTTAATCCTGAACAAGTGGTGGCTTCAGTGTAACAGATTTTATTCTCAGGAAATTCTTCAGATTATAAATGAAATCTTTACCAAACATCTTACGATAGAGGCTTTGATGAAGCATTTTAATGAAAATGCCGTTGGTTTGCACTCTAACGAAACACGCATTCAACCAATAAAAAATTTCATATCAGGCAAAACTCTACAGTGAGTTACTAATTTCCATGGAAAATAAACACATACCAGATCCATGTTTTCTGATATCACCCATGCGTTGCGGTAGTAACTTTTTGGCTAATGTCGTCTGTAAATCGTCGGGTAATCAATACTCAACGATATACGATCCAGAAACGACTCCGATTTACCACAACAATCCTAATCTGATAATCAAATCACATGCGCCTTCGTATCTTCACCTCCTCTCGGAATGTGGTGCTTTTATACCTTTTATGAGCAATCTCCCCCACAAAATGATTGTTTTAGTAAGGGACCCTCGAGATATGTTTATTTCGATGTACGATTGGATGGAAGCAAGACTGAATGAAGAACTTTCCCAAGAAAATTTTTTGGATGATTTAAAATACTCTTATTCCGCACCAGGACTCGGACAAATAAGTCCAGGAGATGCATTCAAAAAATTTATTAAAAACTGGTGGCAGGTAAATAAATATTCATCTGTGAAAAGTGTCTTA
>MDTG01023960.1_pt1 | contig 11114 bp, 5 predicted proteins | sample 811421 | NCBI WGS metagenome assembly MDTG01 (sample SAMN05326645, study PRJNA326480) | marine metagenome | isolation source: seawater | place: Pacific Ocean: South East | collected 2011
AGAGAGAGAGAGAGAGAGAGAAAGAGACAAAAAGATGAAGCTTTCGTTCGCGAGGAAAGAGGATGAGACGACGGCATTCTCCTCGACGGAACCATCTTCTTCTCCTCCTCCTCATGCGCTCGCGATCGGCATCTGCGACGTCGCCGGCGCGGGTGTTCGTGCGTTGAAATCTCTCACCACGGGAGGAAACTTTGGTGGGAACCAACTCCAAAAGAGAGATTTCGATTTGAAGTTTACCGGTGACGATGGAGAAGGTTTGATTGGGAAAGGGGACAGCGATGGTGATGATGACCAGTGCGATGATGCGGTGCACGAAGAAGACGAAGATGATATCAGCGCATTGGAACGGGCGATTTTCGTGAAGACGAATAATGATGGTGATGACTGTTCTTCCTCTCCTGTGAGTTTGGTCCAGTTTGTAGACGCGCGAACGAATGTAATCGTGCTTTCGTGTTTGGCGATTAACGTGATGGTGCCGGAAAGAGACGAAGCGGGCGTGTGTAACGCGGTGGTGAAGTTTGTGAGAGAGCATTTGTCGAGTTGTTGCGAGAAGATTGTCTTTTGTGCGGCGATGAAGCTGGAGCAAGGGGTGAAAGGCGACGCGGACGCGGACAAGGATGTGTTTTGTTTTGGAAGTGAGATTTTTGAGAACAACGAGAATGTAAACTTTGCGCGATTAGATGAAAAAACGACCAGAGTTCGCGATGGTTTGTTGAAAGGTCTTATCTCAGGCTCTCGGTGCGTATTTGGTAGTAAAAATGTGTCCGGCGTGGTCGTGCCCGGGTTTGCCGTGCCGAGAGTCGGTGGGAGCGAGATGGAGATGGAGAGCGGCGAGACCGCGAATAAATTAGAAAAAGTAATAGGGGAGACGTTTAAAGAGTTAGGCGTGCGCGCGAGTGGGAACGCGAAAAATTTCAGAGCGACAAAAACGTGGTGGAAGATAAAAGAAGGTGCGAAATTCATGCCGTCGATGTTTATGTAAACATTCTGTTGAAATGATTGATTAACGCACTATTTACTTAGCCGTAGATGCACTAGCAATTAATATCTCAATACACACACGCACACGTTCTATTATAAGCTGACTCTCTACTTCACTTATTTTACTTAGACGGTGGAGGTGGTGGAGGTGCATTGACTGAATCGCCAGGTGGGGGAATAAAGTCAACCCCCGGCACAGGTACTCTCAATACGCCAGATTGCTGGGAAACCACCATTTGAGGTGGCATTTGCGCTTGTTGCATCGTCATCATTCCAGATGGCGGTACTCCCACATTCATACCACCCATAAATGCCATTTGCCCGATCGGAGGTTGCATCGGAGGTCCCGCGTTTTGCTGCCGGCTATGTCCAGGCAATTGATGTTTCGGCACAAACCCCTCCCAAAGTTTCGATGCCGAAACTCCTCCGCCAGTCTCTTTCTCCTTCCTTTTCCTCTGTTTCGGATTCTTCTTCCTCTTCGCTTCTGCTTCCGCCTCATCATCGCTATATTCACTATCGTCATTAACTTCTTCGTCGTTCGCTCCGCTATTGTCGTACCCTTTCGAATATAATTTTTCTGGCACCAAAGTCTTCTTCATTGAGCGCGCGCAAAATATCTTCACCCCTACCGCCATCTTCTCCGGCGCGTTTGCGCTCTTGCACTTTTTCTTATCGTATCGCATGGTGTACATCGGTTTTATAATCGGTCCAAATACCTCCTCAACGAAGCCTAACCCAACTCTCTCTTCCGAGCATAAAGGTGTGGTTTCATCCAGCAGCGCTTGGTCTTCCTTCTCACTCGCGACGACGCACACGTCGCCGACCACGGAAACTATTTGACCAACGAGTTCAATTTCTTCGTTGTCTGCAATCTCAGGCACGTCTGGCATCTCCGGAACGTGGTCTACTATTTCATTTTTCGTTCTGGGAGGTGACAAATTCGTCGCGTCCACGTTTTCCTCGTCCGCTCTGTCCAGAACCCCCTTTTCTCTCTCTCTTCCGGTTTCTTTAATATCTTTCAGCCAATCGGGAAGCTCTGCGGCATCTAAGACTTCCTCGTCGGAGTCCTCGTCATCCGAGCTCGACCATTCCGAGGACGACGAACTCTCTTCTCCTTCCAGCCGCCGCTCGTCTTTTTCCAACAACTTCTTCGCCATCACCGTCTCCTCTTCGCCGAATTCGTACCCGAGTTCTTCTTCCTCGCCTTCCAACGCTTCTTCCCCGTTTTCCTCCCCGTTTTCGCATCCACGATGTTTCCCATTCTTCCTCTTCTCGTCGTGCACTCCAGCCGCTTCAGCCGCGGCGACTATGTCCGCCGCGGGACGGGGTGCCGATATCGTCATGGTTCTGCCGCACCCGTCCGTCGTCTGCGGTGGTGGCGCGTCGAGAGCGGCGGCAGCACGACAAATAATAACGGACTGTCTCAGATGACTTCAAAGAAAAGATTCCCCTCGTTCAATTATTTAGGGTTTCACGGAGGAAGAGAAGAAAATTAAAAAGAAAAAAATGCCCTCAAAACAAATTTGTCCTCGCGCGCGCGCGCTTTAGACTTCCGTCGTCGTTCCCTTTGGTGCAGAGAGAGCGACGCGCTTAGCTGACTTTACTTTTTTAAATAACACTTTACTGCTCACGCGTTCCTTGACCCGACGCGGGGTACTGGTGTGTCTCGAGGATTTTCTTCTTTTTTTCTCTCTCCATTTTTGAGAAAGAATCCGTTGAGAGAAGCAGAAGAAGAACATCGAAGACGACCGATTATCTCTTCGCGTCTTCTTTCGAAGAGAGGGAGAGAAGAGGGAGAGAAGAGCGCGACTCGGACCGAGTCGACCGGCGTTTCGAGATGTCGTCGACGTCGACGTCGTCGTTTCCAGGCTCGGAGAAGCTGCTGGATTTTTCCCAGCCGTTCGAAGTGACCGTCTTGGACGCTGTCGTCAACGCTTTTTATTCCCCGGGTGGGAATCCGCAGTTGCGCGCCGAAGCCGAGCAAATCATGAAACAGATGCAAGAGCACGAACACTCGTGGACGCGCGTGGATGGGATTTTGGAGCACTCGAAGAGCGCGAATACGAAGTTTTTCGCTCTACAAATATTAGATTCGGTGATTAAGTTTAGGTGGGGATCGTTGCCATTGGAACAGAGAGAAGGGATTAAGAATTTTATATCGAATTTGGTTATCAGTTTGTCCGGAGATGAACAGTTGTTTCGTAAGGAAAGGGCGTACGTGACGAAGATTAACAACGTTTTGGTGCAAATCGTCAAGCACGATTGGCCGCACCGATGGCCGAGCTTTATCCCGGATTTAGTAGGTGCGGCGAAAATGAGCGAGTCACTGTGTGAAAATTGTTTGAACATTTTGAAGCTGTTGTCGGAGGAAGTGTTTGATTTCTCCCGAGGAGAGATGACACAGGATAAAATCAAGAGTTTGAAGACGAGTTTGAATGCAGAGTTTGCGATGATTCACGAGTTGTGCGAGTTTGTGTTGACAAATTCACAGAAACCAGAGTTGATCTCGCAAACGTTGGTGACGTTGCACGCGTTTTTGACGTGGATTCCACTTGGGTATATTTTTGAAAGTCCCTTGTTGGAGACGTTGTTGAGATTATTTCCGAACCCGGCATATAGGAACGTGGTTTTGCAGTGTTTGGCGGAGATTGGTAGTTTGGTCGTGGATGCTCAATACGACGGGAAATTTGTGGCGATGTATACCGAGTTGATGAACCATTTGGCGACGGCGTTGCCGAGGAACACGAATATTCCAGAAGCCTACGCGAACGGATCGGACGACGAACAAGCGTTCGTTCAGAATTTGGCCATTTTCTTCACTCAGTTTTTCAAAGCGCACGTGAAGTTGTTGGAAACCACGCCGGAGTTGCAAAGCGGCTTGTTGAACGGTTTAGAGTATTTGATGAATATTTCTTACGTGGACGAATCGGAAGTGTTTAAAGTGTGTTTGGATTACTGGCACGCGTTGGTGTGCGACTTGTTCCAATTTGGCGATTCTGGAAATGGATCGCGTGGGCAAGATGGTTTCGCGAACGCAGTCGACTTCACGTTTGGCACTTCCGCCGGCGGATCGCAACAAAACGGTTCTTCCTCTGGATCGCAAAGACGCGCATTATATTCCACGCCGATGAGTAAATTGAGGATGTTAATGATCTCCAGAATGGCCAAGCCTGAGGAAGTCTTGATCGTGGAAGACGAAAATGGAAACATCGTTCGCGAGACGTTGAAAGATAACGACGTTTTGGTCCAGTACAAAATCATGCGCGAATCTTTGATTTACTTGGCGCACTTGGACCACAAAGATACCGAACAACAAATGTTGGAGAAGTTGAGCAATCAATTGAACGGCCGAGAATATACGTGGAACACATTGAACACGTTATGTTGGGCCATTGGAAGTATTTCTGGATCTATGCAAGAAGACCAAGAAAACAGATTTTTGGTCACGGCGATCCGTGACTTGTTGAACTTGTGCGAAATCATGCGCGGGAAAGATCACAAGGCGGTCATCGCGAGTAACATCATGTACGTCGTTGGTCAATACCCGAGATTTCTTAGGTTACACTGGAAGTTTCTAAAAACTGTGGTGAATAAACTCTTCGAGTTTATGCACGAAACCCACCCTGGGGTGCAAGACATGGCGTGCGATACGTTTTTGAAAATCACCATCAAGTGTAAACGCAAATTCGTCATCACGCAAGTCGGCGAACACGAACCGTTCGTCGAAGAATTGTTGAGAGGTTTGACGAATACCATTCGGGATTTGGAACCGCACCAAGTGCACATCTTTTACGAAGCCGTCGGACACATGGTTTCCAGTGAACTCAATTTGGCTAAAAAGGAGGAGTACGTCCAGCGACTGATGACACCGCCGAACCAAACATGGGACCTCATCATGACGCAAGCGAGGCAATCGAGCGAGAGTTTAAAGTCGCAAGAGGTCATCAAGAATGTCTTGAACATTCTGAAAACGAACACACACTGTTGCATTTCGCTCGGACAGCCGTTCCAAAACCAAATGAGTTTAATTTACGGGGATTTGTTGAACGTGTATAAACTCTACTCGGAGTTGATTTCAGCCGCCATCGCGGAAGGCGGACCGTACGCATCGAAATCCTCGTTCGTAAAACTCACTCGCTCGGTGAAAAGAGAATGTTTACGGTTAATTGAAACGTTCGTGGAAGGTTGCGAAGACCCGCACTTGGTCGCGCAGCAGTTGGTCCCGTTGATGTACGATCCAATCTTGGGCGATTACGCGAGAAACGTCGTGGATGCGCGCGACGCCGAAGTGTTATCACTCTTCGCTGCCATCGTGAAGAAGGTAAAAGGCGCAATGATTGACGAAATTCCGAAAATCTTTGACGCGGTCTTTGAGTGTACGTTAGGGATGATCACGGTAAACTTTGAGGATTACCCGGACCACCGCTTGAAGTTCTTTTCGTTACTTCGCGAAGTGACCAACCATTGCTTCCGCGCTATCGCGACGTTGTCCCCGGAGCACTTGAAATTGGTTATCGACTCCATCGTGTGGGCGTTTAGGCACACGGAAAGAAACGTTGCGGACGAAGGGTTATACTTGCTTCTCGAAATGATGAAATACTTCCAAATGTCTGAGTTTTGCAATGCGTTTTACGAATCCTTTTATCTCACGTTGTTGTCTGAGATTTTCGCGGTGTTGACGGATGGGTTTCACAAACCAGGGTTCAAGTTACACGCGTTGTTGTTACAAAACTTGTTCACCATCGCAGATTCGCCAGAGCGATTGACAGCATCCTTGTGCCCGCCGGAAAAACAAGGTCAATATTCTTCCAACGCACACTTTATTAAAGACCACGTGGCGACTTTATTAGCAGGATCGTTCCCGAACATGTCCACGAGTGACGTCGAGCGATTCGCGAGTGGGATGATGGAGTATAAAAGCGATTTGGTACAGTTCAAGAACCACTTGCGCGACTTCTTAGTCGCGAGTAAACAGTTTTCGACGGCAGATTTTGCCGAAGAAGAGAAGGCGCGGTTAGCTGAGGTCGCAAAGGAACGCTTAGCGGCGGTTCCGGGTATGATTGCGCCAAACGAATTGAACATGGACGACGACGAAGATTAATTAACACAGAAGCGGCAGCGCAGCTTACATATATATAACAAAATTGAATACATAGACGTTTAAGATATACTAAACAACTGCTATTATACTAATAAATACATACTATGCACAAAGAAGTATTCATTCACAACACCTTATCGTACTTCTTCATCAAGAGTTTCGCGGCGTCGTCGTACGTCTGCTCCTCTAAATTTTCCAAGAACAACTCGTCCGCGCCACCTTGATCTACCCCTTTCCTTTCACCACTCTTTCTGTCGAAATCGTTCGGTCTCGAGCGTTTCGACGCTTGTTCATACGCGCGGTCATAATGGTGTACCAAAATCTCTTCGACGAACTGATCCCACTTCTTCTCCGCGATTAAACTTCTCCATTGGTTTATGCGTTCGTTCCCGACTCTCTTCTCCAAAACTTGCAATTTTTCTAACAGTCTTGGAACTTCCGTCGTCTCGAAGTGTTCGTAGTTTTGGCGGATCCATTTTACTCGGTGTTCCATCGGTATGTTCAATATTGTCGCTTTACTTTCGCCCATTCTCTTCCAAGTCGTCGTTGGTATTTGCACTCTACCGATCATCGACGATTCGCCTTCCACAAAAATAACTCTCTTCTCGTCAAATTTTCGCATCTTATGCGCCAATCTCGAATCGAACATCTTTTGACTCGGTTGTCCGGTAAACCCATTCTCCGGATCTTCTCCTAATACCGATCCTCTGTGTTCCGCGAACCGTTCTAAGTCAATCACCTGAGCCCCTCTTTTCTCCAACGCGTCCAACAACTTCCCTTTTGCGCATCCGGTCTTCCCGGCGATGACATGGAAATGAAACTTTGTCACATCCTCTTTGAGATACTTCAACGTTGTCTCTCGATACTTCTTATACCCGCCCGGGACGTAGGAGACGTCAAACCCGATTCTCGAGAGCACGTGTGCTAAGGATAACGACCGTTCTCCACCTCGAAAACAATACACGCATACTTTCGTCGTCTTTGGCAGATGCAAAAAATGTTGCTCCAAAATTTTGCCCAAGTTTTCACTCGTCAATTTCGCGCCCAATTTTTTCGCCTCGAACGGATCGACTTGGACGTACATGGTACCAATTTGCGCCCTTTGTTCATCAGTCAACACTGGCGTGGAGATGGCAAATGGCAGGTGATCATCTTTATACTCGGATGGCGATCGGACGTCGCAGACCAAGTCGTACTGTTCCGGGTCGAATGCAGCGCAGTCCACGAGCGCTTTTTTAATGCGCGGACCAAGGTCGAGATACTCCGGTGGGTAGGTGAAGTTATCTCGGCGAACGTGTTCTTCTCGTTCGATGCTCGAGGTCGCGGCAAACGCGGTCGTCCTCGTTATCGCGGCGCGCGTTGTTGTCGACGGTCTTCGCGGTGCTCTGTTTCTTTTCGCGTCGGGGAAAAACGTCGCGCTCTGCCGCCACCACTTCTTCTCTCCCTTGCGAGACGAAGACGCGCGCGAGGCCGCCCCCGCGGGACCCGTACTCCTCGGCGCGGTCGTCGTCGTCATGACGGTCGTCCTCCCGAGGGGGGAAACTCTTCCAAAAACGCCAGAACCGCGCAAAGACGACGCCCCGCGCGACATGTAAAGTGAAGAGAAAGAGAGAAAAGAGAGACAGAAAAGGGAGGGAGGGAGGAGGTTTTCAAAACCCAAAAGAACAAAAAACCCTAAACAAAGGTGAAAAATTTCCCCTCATGAAAAAAACGCTCCTCTCCAAAAGAAAAGAAGAACACCCTCTTTCGCTTTGTCTTTCGTCGTCGGAGGTGGATGGAAGAGGCGCGCGGCGCGGACCAACAATGGTTGCTGCGACGAGACGATGGAACTGTCGAACGATTCTTCGCCGCGCGCTCGACGGCGACCACCAACCGGGGGCTTTCGCGGGGGATTTTTTTCCTGCTGCAAACAATTTTCTTTTCCCGGGGTCGGTAAGAGGGGTGTTCACATCAAAAAGATGGCGCACAAAAACGCCGCTTTCTAAGGAAGAACGTGGAAAAAACTCGAAAAAGAAAATGTTTAACGCGGGCAACACCGACGAGGAAAACCCGTACGAAATAGTGGTGGACGAGGAAGATAAAGGGGACTTGGGAGACGGGAACTCTCGAGTGATTATTCGCGTGCAGTGCACGGAATGCCTAAAAAAAGGAACAGCAACATCTGCAAAGAACGAGGAGGCTGGGCAATTTTTTGAGAGTCAATTGAGTGGAGAGTTGCTGTGCGGGGGGTGCTATCTGAAAGAGTTGAAAAAGTTACAGGACAACTACATCAAGAAGGTTGGGTCGAATTGGCAAGTTTAAACATCTCTAGTGTTGTTATTACAGTCGTGTATTATATCACTCGTCGTCTTCTTCGTCTTCTTCGTCTTCTTCTAAATCTAAAACGATGAATCGGTTCGCGCCGATGCGCACGGCGGCTAAACCTCGGGAGGTCGAACATTCGATTGGACCTATGGCGTTCGGTGGAAGGCGGCGGCACTTGCGCTCGTCTTCGTCATCTTCGTTGAAAGTAGCCACGTCATCGGCGAGAACAAGAACGGCGGCTTTGTGGCGGTGCGGATTATCATCCTCACCCATGTTTCCTTCATCTTCTTTGGGAACTAATAAAGTGAGCACTCGACCGTTCGTGTATTCTAATGCGTCCAGAGGTTCGACGGTTTCGTAGTATAGCTCGTCGGCGTCGTCGTCCGTGTCATTCCTCATTATGCCGAATTTGGAGGCGACGATATCTTTACCGAACTGGCATCCGTTTCGCACGGCATCTCGAAAGCTTTCTTGGACGGCGAGAGATCCAGAACTGATGAACGTGGCGTTGGCGCTCAACATATCGCACCTCCGAGTTTGATCGTCAACATCATCTCCGTTCGTAGACCCACCGCTACCAGGCGCAACTGAAGTAACAGCGACGTTTCCTTCAATCGTACCACTCGTTTCGCGAAGAAAATCGTCGTCCCACGTTTTCAAAAGCTGTTCTAAACAGTCTCTTAAGCCGTGGTTGCATATTCCGTCGCCACCATGTCTCGATAATTGCATTTCTAACCGATCTGTTGACAACTCCGAGCTCCGATTCAAAGCATCCATCACGTTTTCTGCGTTTGCTTCCGGTAAATTCGGCACCGCCATCAATGGCGCTCCCGTTTCCATGCGTTTTTGAGCGCGCATGAGAAACGCAAATATCGTGCGATTTCTGCTCCCAACTTTAGTACACGCCGTCGCCGCGTCGTGACAAGCCAAGCACGCCATCTCGACTTCTTCACACAGTTTATCCAACGTTTCTTCTCTCAAACCGAGCGGTTTCGCGTGTTTCTTCCACCTCGATAAACCTCTTAATTCTTGTAAGCGACTAAACGCCACCGATAACGCTGGTGCGACTTTCTTCACCAAAACGTCGTGCGCGACGTTCGTCTCGTGGTCCAAACACCTCGCGCGTTTCTTCAACTCGTCCGGCTTACAGCGAACACCAAAAAAATCTTCTAAACCACGGTCGATGATGCCAGTTTCGTACAATGAAAGCGCGTCTTTACAAAAAATGTCGCAAAACTGCGCGCGAAATTTCTCATTTGCGATGATTTCACTCATGGACGTCTTCTTATCATTCTCGTCGTCGTCGTCGTCGCCACGTAAATACGACGCCCCGGCGCTCGTTTTGCTCGTTTTCTTTGGTTTCTCCGTGACTATAAATCTTTGAAAATCCGGGTCAATGGATGAAATGGCAAAATCAACCACCGTGTGGTAAAACGCCGTCTTCAGCGCCGCTTTCCATCGTTTCGAAAGCGTCGCGACGGAACTCAAACACGCACTCAAAAGCTGACTTGTGTGCGCAGCATGTAACGAAAAATCATAAGTAGCTTTCACTCGGTGCTGGGAGAGCAAATCAAAAGCCAAAGTCGCGTACGTATCACCATTCACGCGCGCGCAAATGGCGTTTTTCTCTTTCGATACCGACACCGCTTCGACGACAGTTTTCGCCTCCCCGTCGTTCGTCGGCATTTTTTGCCAAAATAACGGGAACGCCCCGAAACCAAAACACGCGACGTTTCCACTCACATCACCGGCCACTAAAACGTTCATTTGACGCGGCGGTGCCTTGTGATCTAAAATCTGGTCTCTATTCCACGCTTGTTGGTCTTCATCGATGTCCCAATGCTCTTCGCCCTCATCCTCTTCGTCGTCCTCGTCCTCGTGCAACGCAACATCCTCTATAATTTCCTCTAGATCCACCCCTCCAGTTCTACGTACGAACCCAAAACTCTTTCCACTCTGAATACTCTTCCCCCCTCTCATCGCCAGCGCGGCGTTCGACACGCTCAACTTTGGCCGAGCGTGAAATCTGCTCGCGCACGAATCGTCGTTGAAAAGCATAGCAGCATTCGAACCGTTACTCGAGGACGTCGCGTGCCCTCCACTTCTCGCCAACGCTTCAAACTCCTTCGTCAACCTCGTCGTCGTTTCTTTATTACCGCGATTACAATTCCCGACCCCGGTCCAACACAACGCCGATATCTTCCTTTCCCCACTCCCCTCTTCGTTCTCATCACATCTCTCCGTCATCCGTTCCACCGTCCAGCTCGGACACACCGCGCTCTCTCCGCTTCGATTCCCATTCTCCACGTGAAACAACTCCACGTCCCCGTTGCGTCTTCCCACGGCTAAAATCTTCCCGTCTTCTCTCCACGTTAAGCACGTCGCCTCGTTCCCAGGGGAGACGCTTCGCCACAGTCGTTGCCAGTCGATGCGATGCAACGAGAGCGTCCCGTCTTTGGTCGATACTGCGACGACATCGATGGTCGGGTTGATTTTTACGCACAGGATGGCAGAGGGGAGAGAGACGTCGCGAAGGATCGCGAACGAACGGCCGGCCGATGCGGTTTTGGACCATTTTTGCGGCGCCATCGTCGTCGTCGTCGTCGTCTCTGTTTGCTGTCTGTGGGCTTTGTGGTGCTAAAAGCGCGCGAAGAGATGATGATGATGATTTTTTTTTTGAAAAAAAAACGTCCAAATTAAAGACAGAAAAAAAAGTCAAAACACGAGA
>MDTG01025436.1_pt1 | contig 11114 bp, 10 predicted proteins | sample 811421 | NCBI WGS metagenome assembly MDTG01 (sample SAMN05326645, study PRJNA326480) | marine metagenome | isolation source: seawater | place: Pacific Ocean: South East | collected 2011
TATTGTTGGCTCCAAGTGTAAAGAATGAGTAAAAACCGCTTAGAGTAAGTGATGTAGGCTTGTTTCCCCCAAGCCAAGGTTCGGTGAAGGAAGCGTTAAATGATTGAAATTGTCTGCCGTTTGTATTGTAACTTAAACCGAGCTTTTGACCATCACCGGAGGGCAAAGGACCATTCCACTGTTTGGGTTTTAGAATATTTCGCGTAGAGAAGTTATTAAACTGAACGCCTACTGTTGCTACTAAAATTCCACCTCCATACCCTCCTTGTAAGGTAAGTTGGTCGTTTGGTTTTTCAGAGACGATGTACTCGATGTCAACTGTACCATTATTTGGATCTGGTGTAGGCCTCACGTCCATAGTCTCAGGATCAAAAAAGCCAAGTACGTTAAGTTGCTGTTGCGATCTGATAATATCAGCACGACTGAACAGCTGGCCTGGCATGGTATATAATTCTCGCATCACCACATGGTCATTCGTTTTGGTGTTACCCGACACGCTAACTTTGTTTATTCGCGCTTGCTCACCTTCATACATCCTTATCTCCAAATCAATACTGTCGTCTCCAACGAGAATTTCAACAGGTTCTAATTGAAAGAATAAGTAGCCGTTATCCATATAAAGAGAGCTGATGTCGCCTCCGGATTGATCCATGTAAAGTCTTGATTCTAACTTCTGAGGATCATACACGTCTCCTCGTTTTATTCCGAGTTTATCCGTCAGCTCAGCTGAGGTGTATTTGGTATTCCCATTCCATTTCACATCTCTGAAATAGTACTGATAACCTTCAGAAACAGTAATATCAATTGAAACACTGCGATCACCAGAGGCATAAACCGTATCATACAGAACTCTGGCATCTCTAAATCCTTTGGTATTGTATTTAGCCACCATGATGTTTTTATCATCTTCAAAGTTATTTTCAAGGTATTTTGAAGACTTAAATATTCGAAGTTTTAAATGGTTATAGAGGTAATAGAGTGAAGTGCGGGGCATTCTTTTTCTATCATTCCAAAGGTCGCTCCATAGCTTCAATCCTAGCGTATCCAAATCACCGAAAGGGCGGAAAACACTTCTATCTTTTGTTTCCTTAAAGGTTCTTCTGATCTGGTAGTCGGTGAAATATCCGTTACCTGCAATATTGATTGCATCAATCTTGACTTTTTTCTTTTTGTCCACTTCAATGTAAAGTCTAACCTTGGTTTTGAAAACACTATCAGGCTCTTGCCTTACATCTATTTCCGCATTTAAAAAGCCTTTTTCTGAGTAATATTTATAAATCTTTTGTTGGGTTGATACAATGAGGTTTTCAGTGACAATCTTCTCCTTGTATAAATTAATTCGCTCGCGTATATCGTCAGCCTCAGATTTTGAAACACCACGGAAACTAAAGCGGCTTAGCCTTGGTCTTTCTTCGATTTGAATTATCAAGTAAATCTTTTTGCCCTCGGTCTTATCAACCAATAGCTGAACATCACTAAATAAGTCTTGGCGCCAGAGTTTTCTTAAGGCTTCTGAGGTTTTTTCACCCGGTATTTCTATGGTTTCGCCAACGGCCAGACCCGATAATAAGCGTATTGCACCTTCATCTAGGTTGGTAGCTCCTGCAACACTAATTCCTGCGACTTCATAATCTCTAGGATTGGAATAGGATATTTTGGCCCCGGAGCCTAGTGTGACTTGGGTATAAGCACACGGCATGATTAAAATGCAAAGCAAAATGGTAAGGCTTACTATTAGTCTCATCATTTCTACAACTTCACCTGTTCACCAGTCATTCCGAATCTGCGCTGGCGTTTTTGATATTCGAATACGGCTTTAATAAGATCAACACCCCTAAAGTCTGGCCAAAGCTTATCTAGGAAGTAGAGCTCAGAATAAGCAAGTTGCCAGAGTAAAAAATTGCTGATTCTCATCTCACCACTCGTTCTAATCATGAGCTCTGGATCTGGGAAAGGGAAGGTTGATAAACAAGAAGAAAATAACTCTTCATTGATATCGTCAGGTTCAATTTCACTAGCTTTAATCTTTCTGGCAATCTCTTTGGTAGCATCAATAATTTCCCAACGTGAGCTGTAGCTTAATGCCAGGTTTAAATCCAAGCGCTTGTTGGTTTTTGTGATATCAATACCACGTAAAAGCCCCTTATATGTTACATCCGGAAGCGCACTCAAATCACCAACGGCATGAAGGCGGATGTTATTCTCATTCAATGAGTCTACTTCTTTATTAATGGTAGTTACCAACAGGTCCATCAATGCGTTAATCTCGGGTCTTGGTCTCTTCCAGTTTTCTGTTGAAAAAGCATAGAGGGTAAGATGCTTTACTCCAATTCGTGCGGCAGTTTCAGTGGTATCTTTCACAGCTTCGAGTGCACTGCGATGACCAAAAATCCTCGCTTTGCCTTTCTGGCTTGCCCATCGTCCATTGCCATCCATAATGATTGCAATGTGTTTGGGTATTCGATCAATATCAAGTTCTAATTCAAGATTTTCCATCTCAATGCCACGTAAATAAGCGCGCGAAGGTATTAAATACCAATGTGCTTACACGAACCTTTCTTTGGACCTATTCGAACTGATAATCCGGCTGTGACGAAGTTGTACCAATCCTTCGTTTGTGCATTGCCTCTTTGTGTTCCCCAATTGGTGCCATTGGGTCCAGATTGCTCTAAACTTCTGTCGCTGAGGCTCTGAGATAAACCATCTATTACATTCCTTTCTGGATATAGGGTGCTTACATCATCTATGTAGTCGCTAAATGTGCGTCTCATGCCCCAGTCTGCATTAAGTATAAGTCTGTCACTTAGCGCTAGCTTAAACCCAAACCCAAATGGAATGGCTACTGAGGTCTTGGAGTATGATTTATTTTCCGTTTGCAATTCATGGAGTTGGTACACCCCACCTTCAATTTCTGTTGAGGGATTAAACCTGAATACACCAATACCGATAAAGCTATATGGGCTGAATCTTAGCCTATTGATGAGCGCATCATACTCAAAAAAGTTGAACTCAATTGTGCTGGCTAACTCATAGATGGGGGATGAAAAATTTAGGTTTCGATTTACTTGAAACTCTGATGTTGATAGCTCATCGTCAGCACTGAGTGTGCCATAGTTGAACATACCATGCAGGGCAAATCGTTGGTTTAAATTTTTTCTAATGGATATTCCCAAAGCCCGATTCAAATAGTCTCGATCGAACAATGCTTTTGGGTTGAGATCACCATTATACCAGCACACGCCTGCTGTGGGACTGATTTCCCAATCGCTTTGTGCGGATTTCTGAGCACAGACGCTACTAATAAACACAAACAAAATGGCTGTGGAAATGATTTTCACCATAGTGAAACGAGAAAGATTCAAGAATAGTATGTGCTAGAATTTGGGTCGATTCGACTTTTTCGAAACGAACTTATAATTGAGCCCAAGCGTCAAAAACATATAAGTGTCATTTGACCCTGGATTTCCCCGTTGTTCTCCAGTTAAAGATCTTCCTTCACCAATGATGAATTCATCATTATCGGTATCAATCGTGGTTTTAGGATCAGAAAAATATGCCGCTACAGGTCCACCTTGAGCTTCAAGTAAAGCTGGGTTCACATATCGGGTGCTTACATCATCGATGTAGTCTGTGAATGTGTATCTTAAACCATATTCGAGTGATAAGGCCCAGGTTCTATTGATATTGTATTTTGCTCCTATCCCTAAAGGAATATTTAATCCAATTCTTCGATATTTCTTTGGGCCTCCAGGAATATTCTGTCCCTCCGTACCTAATTCATGCAAGCTGTACCATTTACCATCGCCCGGATAGGTATCATTGCCCTCAAATTTGGCTCTAGGGTTGAAGAAAAAACCACCCAGTCCACCATATAAATAAGCACTCAATCCGCTACCTAGAACACCTTTAATACCACGCACTTTATAGCGGCTGCTTAATTTTTCTCGAATGAAGTAAACTTCTCCAACAGCGGCTAATTCTATCAGGGGACTTCTGAAGCTTAAATTTCGGCTTTGACGAAACTTATCACCAGCAAATGCATCACTACCCGATAGGCGTCCGTAGGTTATATTTCCTCTTACACTGGCGTATTCTTCAAGTTTATATCGATATCCAGCGGTCAAAAGGTATCTACTAGATCTACCATCGACATCTAAAAAAAGATCTTTCCCTGGACCCTTGCTACCCCCGAGTTCTCCAAGAAAACTAGTCGCACCAATGCCTCCCTGAATTTCATGGCGATACTTATTCCAACGCTGGGATTGCGCAGAGTTGAAGATGGCTGCAAAAACGAATATGGTTAAAACTAGTGTTAGGTTTCTCATCCCCGTAAAGATGTTGACCATCAAATATAATGCTTTGGTGAACCTGTTATTTAAGGATATTTAGTTTCGATTATCGTATCCCCAATGTAGCTTACTGCGGAGTGTTTTAAGGAAACTATGGCTTTTAAGCCTGATTAGTTTTATATCGAAATCGTGTTTTGATAGCGTGATCACCGTATTTGTATCAACAGTCTCTGATCTTGAGTCAAGTGATATAAACACCTGGGGACTCCGGCTTTCGACCCTCAGCATGACCACACTGTTATGATCAATTAATACGGGCCGCACATTTAAATTGTGCGGTGCCACAGGAGTGATGATAAAATTTGATGAATTGGGCAAGATAATTGGCCCCCCACAACTCAAAGAGTAAGCGGTTGATCCTGTTGGTGTGGCAATGATTAAGCCATCGGCCCAGTAGGTGTTGAGAAACTTTCCATCAACATAGGCTTGAATCATGATCATAGATTGTGTGTCCTTTTTGTGGAGGGTTAATTCATTCAGCGCAAAGTTTTGCTCTTCAAATAGATTAGTATCGGTTTCAACTTTGATTACACTGCGGCTGTCAATCATATACGCAGAATCGAGCAGTTGATCTATCGCGTCTTCTATTTGATCAAGTCGAATACTAGACAAAAAGCCAAGGCGACCTGTATTAATTCCAAGCATCGGCAATTCACTATCTTTAACCAGCGTTGTTGCTTCGAGCATGGTGCCATCGCCACCTAGAGATATAAGAAACTCAAATTGACTAGAGTCAAAAATTTTCTTGCTGAAGGTTTTGAATTTGGTGGTATCAATTTCCAATGCCTGCTGAATGAATTTTGAAAATGACACGGACACCTTATAATCGATCTGACGCTCATCAAGGAGTTTAAAAAATGCGGTGACTCCAGCATAATATTCCTTGCTGAACTCACGACCGAAAATGGCTATTGGTTTCATTAGATTGCTGTCTTAAAGTTTATATAGAAACCAGGTTCTCCCAGTGCATTTAACGAACCCTCAAGCCTCATGACTACATCGTAATACGAAACAAAATCCACTCCAATTCCATAACCATATTGCAATTCATTAGCCATTGGATTCACTGGTGAATTAAGGTTGTCAATGGCATATCCAGCATCTCCAAAGGCATTGATGTAAATTGAATAATGGAATTTGTCAAATTTCTTAAATAATGTCTTCAAGTCGATGGTGTGTTTTCTTACAAGCTGATACTTGATATTAGATTTGTATAAGGCAAAGTGTTGACCGTCAATTACATACAACTCATAACCACGTATGGTGGAGTTTCCATATCCCAACCCACGTTGAAAATAATATGGAGGCTCTCCAAAGATCGTAGTTTTCAATTTTACTCCGTGGCCAAAATACCACCTTCCTTTTATTTGATGGTGACTATTTGCTGTAATAATCATATCGGTCAACACAACATCACCTTTGTTAATCATACCAAGACCGTGTTGGTCAACGCTCCCATCGATAACATATCCTTTGAGAGGGTAGGCACGGTTATCTCTTTTTTCGAACTTATAGCCGTAGCTTAGGTAGATGTATTGTGATCGGAGCCGACCATTCGCCAAATAGTTTGGATTGATGTCGGTGATTGTATCCGATATTATTATCGTTTCAACACCAGCAATCCATCGATGCGTGCTTAAAAACTTTGGCCGATACTCTAATTTTGCTCTTGCAACAATTTCTTCCTGTATAATATTTTGGGTTTGAAGAAAATCACGCTTATTACTTATTGAATCTCCTTCAAATCGAATTTGGTGATTCACCTCCCTGTTGTTAGCATAAAAAATTTCAAGACCACCACCTAGTGTCCTTTTCTTATTCAGTCCTGGAATTTGATAGTTGATGCCAATTTTTCGTGTCCAACCGTTTTGAAACTTAATGGATAGCTTTTCTCGTCTCCCCCTGAAGTTGAGATCGTCAATGGAAAAACCATAATTAATTCTCTCAAAGTCTTTATTCTCCCACCAACTGTTGAAGTTTGTTTCCTTTAATTCAAAGATTAGGTTTGGCCAGATATACCATCGCTCTAATACTTTGATGTTGACTGCAATGGAGTTTGAATCGATCTTATCGTAAGTAATTTCCACAAAATTGGCTAGCGCTGTGTTAGTAATATTTCTTACTGCCTCCTCTGACAGTTTGTTAATCTCAATCGTGTCTAACTTTTGACCAATACTCATTGGGACCTCCCTGAGAAATACAAAATCCTTGGTTCGCTGATTTCCGCTCACATCAAGTGATGTAATCGTAAATAGGGAGTCCTGAGCAATACATGTCATTCCCCACAGACCAAATATGGCTGTAACGAAAAGCCTCAATGTTTAGATATTCAGATAGTTCATAAAAGAATCGTACCGATCCTTAATGTCGTACGATGCGCTTCCATTGTCATGAAAAAATGTTACTTGATACTCATGGCGTTGAAGCGATGCTATGATTGACGCAATCTCTGTTCGATTGACTTTTATGGTCAATTGAAGTTTTATTGAATCAGGGGGGGATGTAATAAATGTTCCCAAAATCTTGGTGTCATTCTCTTCTATAATGCTAGAAATATGGTGCAGTGAGTAATCATTTTGGTTGAGCTCAATTACAATGATACCTCCCGGATTATTGGCCACAGGCATATCTGCAATAATGTGCATAAGTTGCGCAATACTAATAGAGCCTTGATAAGACTCTTCATTGTCAAGCACAGGTACTATTGATAGTTTATGATCGTTGACTACTTTGACTACTTCGAAAATGTGTTGAGCCTCAGTGACGAATATATTCTCTATTAAGTCTTTGCATGCGGAGATAGGCTTAGTGAGGTCAACCAAACCGAGTAAATCACTTTCCGAAATCACCCCATAGAATTGATTCTTATCAACTACACTAAGATGACTAACCTTAAAATCATCCATTAACTGTAATGCTCTATCAATGGTGTCAATAGGCGATAATGGTGGTATGTGATCGGTAATGAGCTCCTCTGCTATCATTTTTATTGAAACTGAAAAATATAAGACGCGATCTACGCGTCACAGAAAGCAAACCTACCTAATTGTTTAGCATTTTTGATCAACAATAGGGTCGATTGGTTGTAGAATAACTCAATCGTGATATTTTCCAGCATTTTTACACCAAATGACTAAATGTAAGCTAAGTGTTAACGTCAATAAAGTTGCAACGATTCGCAATGCAAGGGGAGCCCATATTCCAGATTTAATTTTAGCGGCAACAAGAATTGAATCCTATGGTGCTCACGGAATAACAGTTCACCCAAGGCCTGATGAGCGGCACGTGCGTTATGAAGATGTGCGTAAATTGAGTAAAACTGTGAAAACGGAATTAAATGTTGAGGGATATCCTAGTGACGATTGGATGGAACTCGTTATTTCGGTCAAACCAACTCAAGCTACTCTTGTGCCTGATTCACCAGGAGTGCTTACAAGTAACTCGGGTTGGGATACCATTACAAACCAGTCATACCTATCAGAGCGAATTTCAGAATTGACAGGTGCTGGAATTAGGACTTCAATCTTCGTAGATACGGATTTAAAACATATCGAAGGGACGAAAATGTGTGGAGCAGAGCGGGTAGAATTATATACAGAACCTTACGCTGTGGGTTTTCAATCGAATCCTACAAAAGCGGTGAAATCATTTGCTACGGCTGCTCATTTGGCAGGCGAGATAGGACTCGGTGTAAACGCTGGACACGATCTTAACCTAGAGAACCTCGCATTTTTCGCAAGCTCAATTGATAACCTTAATGAGGTGTCTATCGGTCATGCACTAATTTCAGATGCTCTTTACTTTGGATTAGATAATACGGTACAGATGTACCTTTCTAAGCTGAGTTGATGCAGATGACCGCGTGCAAAAAAGTATATTTGGACCTTTAAATTTTGATTAATGATTCAAAGAACACGTTCAGCCTTTTTTCTTCTGCTCCTCACAATTGGTGCATTCACAAGCTGCACGAAATATCAGATTGAAAATAATTGTTGCGATAGCAACTGGCATATCACGACTCAAAATTTTGATAGGCCAGCGCGGTTTGGCTTATTAGTGCCTCAGGCGTTTACCCCAAATGGAGACGGAGTAAATGACGAATTTTTTCCTATTGGTACGGGTTGGGATTTGGAAAAACTGGTAATTAAGAAAGGTCTGAGTACTGTGTATGAATCTACCAATCGTCTGGACGCTTTCTGGGATGGTGGAGATGAAAAGGATGGGGAGTATAGATATTTCATGACGTTTAGAGCTGCCACTGGAGATCTGTTTGAAGCAAATGGACGAGTATGTGTCATGAGATATGGTGCTAGAGACGGAAGGTTTTATGATGTTCAAACCGAGAAAATTTGTGATTGCACTTTGATGGATATGATGGATGTGCAAGAAGGTATTGTTCGTCAGTCTGTGGAGTGTCCGTCAAATGCTGGGGTACCAATTAATGAGCCAGACACCACAGCAAACGATTCCATTTAAGGTTTGTTATTTACACTGAGGCAATAAAATCCTCTTTGACTTTATTATGATTAAACGAGATAGCTCAACGCAGCTCTTTGAAGAAGCAAAAAAAGTGTTGCCTGGTGGAGTTAATTCACCGGTACGTGCATTTCGCTCTGTAAATGGGGCTCCAATATATTTTGAAGAAGGTTCTGGTGCATACATTAAGGACGCAGATGGAAACACATACATTGACTTTTGTTGTTCCTGGGGCCCATTGATTTTGGGGCACGCTGACCCTCGAGTTTTAAAGAAGGTTTCGTCTGTTATGTCAAAAGGCACCTCATTTGGAGCTCCGAATAAATATGAGACGCAATTGGCTCGTCTCATTGTAGACAACCATCCATACATCGAGAAAATTCGATTTGTAAACTCAGGCACTGAGGCTGCAATGAGTGCAATAAGGCTTGCCAGAGGGGTAACGGGAAAAAATAAGATTATAAAGTTTGAAGGCTGCTACCATGGTCATGTGGATTCATTGATGGTGAAGGCGGGCTCAGGATTGGCAACTCTAGGTGCCAGCACCTCTGCAGGCATTCCTGAAGCATTCGCTCTAGAAACAATAGTTTTACCACTCAATGACACTAATGCAGTGGAAGCAGCAGTAGAGAAGTATGGTCACGATATTGCCTGCATAGCAATTGAGCCTATCCCAGCCAACAATGGCTTGCTTTTGCAGGATAAAGAGTTTCTTTTATTCCTACGAACAATTTGTACAGAGAATAACGTCTTACTATTCTTTGACGAGGTGATTTCTGGCTTTAGAGTGGCATTTGCTGGAGCGAGTGAATATTACGGCATAGAGCCAGATATGGTTGCTTTTGGTAAAATCATCGGTGGTGGTTTTCCGGTGGGTGCATACGCCGCGAAGGCATCGGTGATGGACAATGTTTCTCCTGATGGGCCAGTTTATCAGGCTGGAACATTGAGTGGGAATCCAGTAGCAATGGCTGCGGGTGTCGCTCAACTTGAGGTTTGTCTTGAAGAGGGTTTTTATGAATCAGTATCTCAAAAAACGGATGGCTTTATACAAGAAATTCAAAACCATTCCATTGAAAAAGGTTATCCATTTAGCGCTTTTAACATAGGCTCTATTTTTTGGATGTCCTTTAGTGGAAAAGGGCCGATTACACGAGCAGATCAAATTACTGCTCATAGCGCTGATTTATTTAGAGTGTTCTTTGATGCTCTGCTCGAAAGAGGCATTTATATTGGGCCATCGGGTTATGAGGTTGGATTTGTTTCAGCAGCTCATACAACGGAAGATTTGAGTAAAGCCGCAAAGACGATAAAAGATGCCTTGGATATTACCTTCCAGCCTTGAGTAAAAAGAGAATGGCAAAGGGGTTTGACCTCGTTGCTCCCTTCTATGATTCTTGTGTCTCGTTGGTTTTTGGAAATAAAATTGCCAATTTTCAATGTGATGCTTTGCATTTGCTTTCTGGTTGTGGTTCACTAGCTATCATAGGAGGTGGTACGGGTTTACTACTGGAAAAGGCATTCAAATTAAACCTAGCAGAGCATTATTATTACGTAGAGCGCTCTGATAAAATGAGAGCGATGACTTCGAATAGAATTGGGATCACAAGTAAGGAAATTGAGTTTCTCAATAATCTATCAGATATGGCTGATTCTGCGGATTGCTTCATATTTCCATTTGTTCTCGACTGCTACTCTGAGCGTGAAGTGGAGGAGATCCTGATTGAAATGAAGCAAAAACTAAAGCCATCTGGCGAAATCTTGGTTGTTGATTTTGATGCTACAACCACCAACACTTTCAAAAGAAAATCGCTGATTACAATATTATACTTGTTTTTCAAAGTGTTTACACGGATGAGCCCTTGGCGATTACCAAGAATAAAATCGGTATTCGAATCGCAAGGCTTCACAGAGATCAGTCACAGCACCAAGCTTCAAGGATGGCTATTTGCCGCATTATATAAGTCCAGTGAAGATTATTCCAAAACTGTAAAGCACAATTAGCCCTTCAAAAATCACCACATATTGAATCTCGGACAAAGCTTTGTCGATTTTCATAATGGCAATTGAAGCTAATATGAATACAATTATTCCTACTGTTAGCAGCGAGTGATCCCTACTTTCTATGTATTGAATTGCCCAGATAATAAACCATCCGGTTAAAGATGAAATTGCGATTCGCTTTGCGTTCTTTAAGCCTAGTTCTGTAGCCAATGTTTTCAGCCCAGCCTCATTATCAGATATGGAATCCCTGATTTCAAAAGGGATGGTAACTGCAAGCAGAAACAA
>MDTG01107132.1_pt1 | contig 11114 bp, 12 predicted proteins | sample 811421 | NCBI WGS metagenome assembly MDTG01 (sample SAMN05326645, study PRJNA326480) | marine metagenome | isolation source: seawater | place: Pacific Ocean: South East | collected 2011
CTCGCGCTGTCGCTCGCGCTGTCGCTCGCGCTGTCGCTCGCGCTGTCGCTCGCGCTGTCGCTCGCGCTGTCGCTCGCGCTTCTGCTTGGGCTCGGGGTCGCGCTTCCGCTTGGGGTCGCGCTTCCGCTTGGGCTCGCGCTTCCGCTTGGGCTCGAGCTCCCGCTCCTGCTTGGGCTCGGGCTCGAGCTCCCGCTCCGATTTGCGCTCCTGCTCCTCCTTGGGCTCGGGCTCGCGCTGGCGCTCCCGCAGCCGTTCCCGCTCCCGCTCGGGCTCCACTGGGCCCCGAGCTCGCGCTGCCGCTCGGCCCGTCGCTCCCGCCCCTCCCGCGCCTCGCCCCCGCCCCCGGTCAGCGCGCGTCCAGCGTATCCCTCAACAGCACGTCGCAGTAGTACCGCACCCGCCTCACGAGCTTCTCCCCCTGCGGCTTCGCGTGCACGCCCTTGCGCAGCGCCAGCATCACCCGTCGCTGCATGGTGTAGCTGTTGAGGACGGTCTTCGGCGGCTTCTTCCCGCCGACCTCCTCGAGCGCGTCCCAGATGCGCTCCCGCGGCCAGCCCCACTCCTCGAGGTCCTCGTCGGCGACCCGCGCGATCACGTCCCGCGCGAGCGCGGCCTTCTTCTCGTCGGCGCGCACGTCGGCGGCCCACTTGTGGAGGGAGGCGGTGGTCGGGCGCTTGTGCTGCTGCACGCCGATCGGGTCGCCCATGCCGGCCTTCATCTCGGTGTCCCCGTACTCGACGGCCTCGGGCTCGTGCTCGAGGCCGAGGAAGGCGAAGATGCGCTCGAGCTGCTTCTCGGGCTCGCTCACGAGCTCCTCGTAGGCGACGTGCACGAGCGGCACGGGGCGCTCGCGGAGGAAGGCGGCCATGGCCGGGACGTAGCGCTCGACGACGGGGTTGTAGCGGCGCGCCTCGACCCAGTCTCCGTCGAAGAAGCTGTGGGCGTAGCTGCTGAAGACGGCGAGCGGGTGGCGCGTCAGGACGACGTACTTCGCGGTCGGGTAGAGCTTCGCCAGGAAGGGCAGGACCAGCGCGTAGGCGGGCGTCTTGTCGAGGAAGCGCGTCTTGTCGGGCTGCGTCGCCAGCATGCGCCCGTAGAGCGTGTCGGCGTAGGCCCGGAGCGCGTCGAGGTAGTCCTCCTCGCCCCGCGGCAGGCCGTCCACGAAGCTCCGCATCGCCTCGGCGGCGTTGACGTGATCGTAGGGCGCCGCGTCGACCGTGTCGTGGTAGCCGAGGAAGGCGAGCGGCGTCACCAGATGCGGCTCGGGGTGCGTGAAGATCTCCGAGTGCGTGCCGAGCATGCGCTGGAGCAGCGTCGAGCCGGCGCGGGGAGGGGAGATGACGAAGATCAGTTGGTCCTGCACGTCCCCTTCCTGCACCGCCCGCCCGCCCGGGCGCAAGAAGCCGGCGCTCGGCGATCGGCCTGGCGAGGGCGCCGCCGCGGCTCTCGGCCCGGGATGGGCGGCCCGGGGCGCGCGCGTGTTCCCGACCTCACAGGTCGGGGATGACGCGTCGGGGGGCGCGTGCTAGCTCCCTGCCAGCGCCGTTCGGGGGGCGGGCCGCGGCCGGGATGGGCCGTTCGCTCTCGGAATGGTTAGACTTTTCGGATCGAGGAGAGACATGGTCGATCAGCTGCCGGTGGTTCAGGAAGAGAAGGACGAGGCGCGCCCCCAGAGGCCGCCCGTCGACCCCGCGACGCTCGCGCATCGCGATCTCCGCTCGGGTCCCTTCTGGCAGGTGATCCCCGCCTTCGCCGACGTGGACGAGGCGACCTTCCTCGACCACCGCTGGCAGATGAAGAACACCATCACCAAGCCGGAGAAGCTCCTCCAGGCGGTGATGGGGCTGGCGAGCGACGAGTTCCTGAAGGACGCCGCCGAGGGCTTCCGCATCGCGCCCATGGCGGTCCGCGTCTCGCCCTACATGCTCAGCCTGATCGACTGGACCCACCCCTACGACGATCCGATCCGGCGCCAGTTCATCCCCACCGCCTCGACCCGCCTGCCGGACCACCCGAAGCTCACCTTCGACAGCCTCGGCGAGCAGGGCGACGCGCCGGTCCCCGGCCTCACGCATCGCTACCCGGACAAGGCGCTCTTCCTCGCCCTCGACACCTGCCCGGTCTACTGCCGCTTCTGCACGCGCAGCTACGCCGTCGGGCCGGACCAGGAGATGGTCGAGAAGGTCAGCCTGAAGGCCAGCCCGAAGCGCTGGGAGGTGATCTTCGACTACATCGCCTCGCGGCCGGAGCTCGAGGACATCGTCATCAGCGGCGGCGACGCCTGGAACCTCCGCGCGGCGCAGATCGAGGCGCTCGGCACGCGCCTGCTCGAGATCCCGCACGTCCGTCGCATGCGCTTCGCCTCCAAGGGGCTCGCCGTGCTGCCGCAGAAGGTGCTCACGGACGACGCCTGGGCCGAGGCGCTGATCGGCGTCACGAAGCGCGGCCGGGAGCTCCAGAAGGACGTGATGCTCCACACGCACTTCAACCACCCGAACGAGATCACGGACATCACCATGAAGGCGATGGGCCGGCTCTTCGCGGCGGGCGTGCACACGCGGAACCAGACGGTGCTGCAGCGGGGCGTGAACGACGACGTCGACACGCAGATCCTGCTCGCGCGGCGCCTCGCCTGGATCGGCGCGCACGGCTACTACGTCTACCAACACGACATGGTGAAGGGCACCGAGGAGCTGCGGACGACGGTGCACACGGCGGAGGTGCTCGAGAAGCACGTGCGCGGCACCGTGGCCGGCTTCAACACGCCCACCTTCGTGGTCGACGCCCCCGGCGGCGGCGGCAAGCGCGGCGTACACAGCTACGAGCACTACGACCGGACGACGGGCATCAGCGTCTACACGGCGCCGCGGGTGAAGCCCGGGCAGTACTTCCTCTACTTCGACCCGATCGACCTCCTCCCGGAGGAGGGTCAGGCGCGCTGGGCCGACGAGGCCGAGCACGGGAAGATGATCGACGAGGCGCTCGAGCAGGCGCGCGTCAGCTTCGAGAGCGACTGACTCCGGAGGCCCGGCGCGGTCCGCGTGCCGCGACGTGCCGCCGGTGGTCGGTCGGGCCGCCTCGCGCGCTCGGGTCGTGGGGGCGTCGGCCGCTTCGCGGGCGCGGTTTCCTCGCTCGGGTCGCGGGGACGTCGGCTGCTTCGCGGGCCGCTGCTCCCGCGCCCACTCCCCGTGCTCACTTCCCGCGGGCGCGGCAGAGGAGCACCTGGCTCTCGCTCGCCTCGTCGAGCGGGCCCCGCTCGAAGTCGCCCCAGCGCTCGAGGAGCGTGAAGCCGTTGTAGTGCAAGAGCGCCTCGAGCTCGGCGGGGTAGAACTGCCGGTGCGTGAGCGGCGTCAGGTGGAAGTCGAGCGGGTCGCCGTCGCCGACGAAGGCCATCTCGATGGTCTGGATCTGATCGACCGGATCGTAGGCGAAGCGCTCCCGGTAGTGGTAGCGGCGCCCGGTCTCGGGCCGCGTGACCTTGCCGGCCTTGTAGACGCGCTCCGGATCGCGCGCGAGCTCGCGGGCGTCGGGCATGCGCACGTCGAAGGCGAAGCGGCCGCCGCGGCGGAGGTGGCGCTTCACGGTGGCGAGGGCGCGCTCGACGTCGCGGCGCGTGTAGAGGTGCATGAAGACGTTGAAGGGCGCGATGACGAGCGGGAAGCGCCGCTTCAGGCGGAGCGCGCGGAGGTCCCCGCGGCGGAAAGCGACGCGCTCGCGGACCCGGGCCGGGCGCTTGGCGAGGCGCTCCTCGGCCCGCTCGAGCATGGGCGCCATGGCGTCGACGCCGAGCACCTCGACGCCGCGCTCGGCGAGGGCGAGGCTCACGCGGCCGGTGCCGCAGCCGAGCTCCAGCACGGGGCCGCCGCGTGCCTCGGCGAGGTCGGCGTAGAAGCGCACGTCCTCGCGGCGCCGGCGGTAGGCCTGGTCGTAGTAGGCCGGGTCCTCGTAGTGGGCCTGGCTCCCGACACGCGTGGTCTCCGGGTCGGTCATTCCAGCTCGCTCACTCCAGCTCGCTCACTCCAGCCCGCTCACTCCAGCTCCAGCAGGCGCGGCACCTCGGTGAGGATCTCCCCGAAGTGGAAGCCCTCGACGCGCCAGACCTCGGCCTCGGGGCGCAGCACGAACTCCATCTCGCGCTCGTAGGGCTGGTCGAGGAAGGTGCCCTCGGCGATGCCGCGGAGCGCCATGCGGCCGCCCTCGAGCTGCTCGGCTTCGCGGATCGCCAGCCCGAGGCGCTCGGCGGCCATGGCGTCCCAGACCTGCCGCTTCAGCTCGCGCTCGTGGTCGCTCATGGCGGCGTCCCGGGCGGCGCGCTCATCCACGGCGGCCCGCGCCTCGCCCACGCTCAGGTCGGCGGCGACCTCGTGCTCCCGGCGCCGCCAGGCGTCGAGGAAGGACTCGGCGGCGCGCTCGGGCGTCGTGTCGTCGACCACGATGGCGGGGAGCGTGTCGGCCGGCTGCTCTTCGGGCTCGGGGCCCCCGCGCAGGAGGAAGCCGGCGACGCCCACGCAGATCATGGCGCTGGTGAGGGCGAGCACGAGCGGCGTCGAGAGGCGCCGCGGCTCCTTCGGCTTCGCCTCGGCGTTCAAGGTGCGCGCTCCCGGAGGAGGTGCTCGGCGATCTCCGCGAAGCCGGCGCCGTGGCCCCCGCGCGCGAGGAAGCGCGGGAAGGCCTCGCGGAGCGCCTCGCGCTTCAGGTTCGCCACGGCGGCGCTGAGCGGGAAGCGCGCGAAGGCGGCCTCGTCGTTGCCGCTGTCGCCGACGAAGAGCCAGGCGGCGGGCTCGAGCGGCATGCCCAGCGCCGCGGGGATGGCGCGGGCGGCGCCGGCGGCCTTGTCCCAGGCGCCGGGGACGGCGTGGCAGTGCACCGAGCTCACGGTCGTCCGGGCGCCGTGCCCCTCGATGATCGCGACGAGCGCGGCGACCTCGTCGGGCTCGAGCTGGACCTCCTCGCCCACGTCGAAGGCGAGGTCGCAGCGGCGCGCGCGCTGGTCGCTGGCCGGCCGCGCCACCGGGAGCTCGGCCGCGACGGCCGCGGCGATGTCCTCGAGGGTCGCCCGCTGACGCTCCCGGGTGGGCGCGTCGTCGAAGTAGCCCTCCCGGAAGCGCTCGCCCTCGCGCCAGACCCAGCCGGCGCCGTTCTCGCCGATCGCCAGGTCGACGGGCCAGTGCCGGGCGAGCACGTCGACCCAGCCGAGGGGCCGTCCGGTGACGGCGACCAGCCGGAGGCCCGCGTCGCGGAGAGCCCAGAGGGCGTCGTAGGCCACGCGCTCGAGCCGGCCGTCCTTGGTGACCGTGTCGTCGACGTCGAAGAGCACGCCCTCGACGCCGGCGCAGGCCGGGGCGTCGAGCTCGCTCAGGGGGCGGAGCCGATCGGGCGGGGGCGCGCTCATGCGTCGACCCGCAGGAACATCGCCTTCAGGTAGCGGCCTTCCGGGAAGGCGGCCGGCGTCGGGTGGTCCGCGCCCTGGGCGCCCATGTCGACGAGCGTGAGGTGCTTGCCGGCCTTCCGCGCGCCGAGGTTCACGGCGCGGAGGAGGTCGCCGGGGCGCATGGCCGCCGAGCAGGAGCAGCTCACGAGGAGGCCGCCCGGCTCGAGGAGCTTGGCGGCGAGCCGGTTGAGCTCGACGTAGGCGCGGCGGCCCCGCTCGAGGTGCTTGCGGGTCGGGACGAGCTTGGGCGGGTCGACGATCACGACGTCGAAGCGCTCCCCGCGCTGCGCGAGGACCGGGAGGATCTTGCGGATGTCGTCGCGCCGGAACTCGATGCGATCGGCGAGCCCGTTGTGGTGGGCGATGGTCGCGCCGGCGGCGACGACCGGGGCCGAGCTGTCCACGCTGAGCACGGACTCGGCGCGCCCGCGGGCGGCGGCGAGGCCCATGGAGCCGAGGTAGGAGTAGGCGTCGAGGACCCGGCCGTGGGCGAAGGCCTCGACCCGGGCGCGGTTGTCGCGCTGGTCGAAGTAGTAGCCGGTCTTCTGGGTCAGCTGGATCGGCACCTCGTACTCGAAGCCGCGCTCGCGGAAGCGGAGCGCCTTCGGCTCGGGGCCGCGGACGACGGACCACTCGTCGTCGATGTGCTCCGCCTTCACCCGGTTGGCCGTGCGGACGATCGTCTTGGCGCCGGTCACGCGCTGGAGGTGCCCGAAGAGGACGTCCTCGCGGCGCTTCATGCCGGCCGTGCCGATCTGCGCGACGACGACATCCCCGAAGACGTCGGCCACCAGGCCCGGGAGCCCGTCGCCCTCGGCGTGGATCATCCGGAAGCCGGTCGTCGCCTCCGTGGGGAAGCCGAGCGTCTCCCGCCGGTAGCGCGCGGCGCGCTCGATGCGGCGGGCGAGGGCGGCCTCGTCCAGGGGCTCGTCCGGATCGCGGGTGACCAGCCGGATCGGGATGGCGCTCTCGGGCGTGTAGAAGCCCGCGCCGAGGAACTTGCCCTCGGGGTCACGCACGCGCACCGGATCGCCGCGGCCGGGGGCGCCGTCGACGCGCTCGATCGCCTGCGCGAAGACCCAGGGGTGGCCCGCCCAGATCGGCTGGACGCGCCGCGCGCGCAGCGTGATCGTGCCCATGTCCGGTGCCTTCCCCGGTCGTCGCTCTCGGCTTCGGCTCGTCCCGGTGGCGCTCGTCCCGGTGGCGCCCGGTGGCCCAAGCGTCGTCCGGGGCTCACGCCGCGGCGTCCCCCTCGGACCGCCGCGCGGGCCTCAGCCGTTGCGCTCCACGACCTCGGCGTCCGCGACCTCTTCGCTGGCGCTCTTGGCCGAGCTGCGGCTCGTGACCTGCTTGTCCTTCGGGGTCACGTCGATGTCGTCGTTCTCGTTGAGGCCGCGCTTGAGGTTGCGGATCGCCTTGCCGACGCCTTCGCCGATCTGCGGTAGCCGGCTCGCGCCGAACACCAGCAGCACGATGACGAGGACGATGAGCAGCTCACCCATTCCGAGGTTCGGCATGAAGACTCCATCGGGCCCGAGCCCGTACCCACGAGGCTACGCCCCCGCGCCGCTCCCCGCAATGCGGCGTGGGGCCTCGGGGGCGAGTTGTGTCGGCGGCCCGGGCGCCGCAGGATCGGAGCGTGGAGAGCCCGGCGTCCACCCTCGCCCGTCGCTGCGCCGCCCTGATGGATGCGGACATGCGCGTGGCGTACGTGCGGCACGCCCTGCGCGAGATGGCGCCGGAGGAGATGGTGGCGCTGGTGGCCGAGCTCCTGCGGCGGCGGACGCCGGCCCACGCGGACGCGCTCCTGACGGTCTCGCTCGCGCTCGGGTCCGCGGAGGTCGACGCGGCGCGGACGGCCGCGGCGCGGCGGGCGGCAAAGGACGGCTTGCCGGACGTGGTGGCGCTGCTCGGGAGCCACGAGGACGCGACGCCGGAGCTCGGCGAGCTGCGGGTGCCCGACTTCGGCCGGGGGCGGCCGCTGACGCTCGGGGAGCGCAAGACGCTGGCGCGGAGGCGCGATCGTCAGCTCCTGGGGCGGGTCCTGCGCGATCCGCACCCGGACGTCATCCAGGTGCTCCTGGGCAACCCGGCGCTGACCGAGGAGGACGTCGTCCGGCTCGCGGCGACGCGGCCCATCGATCCGCGCTCCCTCGAGGCGATCTACCAGCGGCCGCGCTGGGCCGTGCGCTACCGGGTGCGCCGGGCGCTCGTGCAGAACCCGTACTGTCCCCTTCCGGTGGCGTTGAGGCTCGTTCACCACCTGACGGCGCCGGACGCGCGGAGGCTCGCGAACGCGCCGGATCTGCGGGCGCCGATCCGGGAAGCCTGCGCGCGGGCGGCCCACGCGGCGCCCGAGCACTGACGGGAGGGGGAGAGCGCCACGGCCGACCTTGACGCGGTGCGTTGAGGCGGGCTACACCGTTGATTCGACGGAGGTTATCCGGGTGGACGCCAGGGCAGAAGAGGCCGCGACCGGCCCGCGCCTCATCAAGCGCTACGCGAACCGAAAGCTCTACGACACCCGGGACAGCCGGTACGTCACGCTGCAGCAGATCGCCGAGTTCGTTCGGCGCGGCGACGACGTTCAGATCATCGACAACAAGTCGAAAGAGGATCTGACGAACGTCACGCTCGCGCAGATCATCTACGAGGAAGAGAAGAAGGGCGGCGAGGGGCGCGGGAAGAGCCTGAAGTCCTTCATCCAGGAGGGGCGGGACCGGCTCGTCGGCAGCCTGCCGGCGCCGCTCTCGAAGCTGCTGCGCGAGGACGAGGTCGAAGGCGAGGGCGCGGCGGAGGCCGCGGCTGTGGAGCCGGGCGCTGCCGAGGGTGGCGAGAAGGCCGAGGCCAAGGACGAGCGGCCGGCCAAGAAGACGGTCTCCCCGAAGGAGGTCGTCGAGGAGCTGAGAGGGCTGGCGGACGACCGGCTCAAGAGCATCGTCGCGGCGGCCGTCGGCTCCTACCAGGAGCTCCAGGGTGAGGTGCGGCGCCTGCAGAAGCGCATCGAAGAGCTCGAGTCGCGGCTATCGAGCTTCGTGGGCCGCAAGGAGAGCGAGAAGGGCGCGGAGTCGAAGGCCGACGCGAAGGCGGCCGAGTCGAAGGCGGCCGAGTCGAAGGCGGCCGAGTCGGGCGACACGGACGCGGCGGCCGACGAAGAGGGCTGAGCCCCCGGGCCTGAACCTCGACGGTTCGGGCTACGGACTCCGTGGCACGCCGACCGGTCCGCGAGGGGACGCCCGTCTTCTCGAGTACGCCCGCGCACGCCGCCTCGGGTCACACGCCGAGGGGAGGGACCGGGACGTCCTCGCCGTCACGGCGACCGGCCGAGCGGACCTCGCCACCTCGGCCTCGTCGCGCCCAACTCTGGCGCGGAGTTCTCGGGAAGGCGACCGGGTACCGACGCGTGCGGCGTCGGCCGCAGCTCTCTCGGCCGCTCCAGGATGGCCGGCTTCTCGGCCCCTGCAGGGGTCGCCGGCCTCTCGGCCGCTGTACGGCCGTCGCTCCCTTGGCCGCTGTACGGCCGTTGCTCCCTCGGCCGTCGCTCCCTCGGCCGCCGCGTGCCGGCGGGCGCCGTCGGAAGCCGGGGTCAGCGCGCGGCGGCTTCGACCTGGGCCGCGGAGGGCGCGGCCTCGAGGGCGCCCTCGGCGTCGGCGTCGGCGAAGGCCGCTCGGACGATGAGGAAGATGGCCGCGAGGGCCAGCAGGCTCAGGCCGAGGACGGGCACCCACATCGGGGTGTCCGCGGCCTCGTCGTGGATCTCGGGGAGGACCCCGCCCTCGTCGTGGTGCTCGTCGGCCATCGCGGGCGGACGTTAGCCAGTGCCGGGGCGCAGCGCAACGGGATGCAGACCGGCGAGCGCGAGGTGCGGCGCGGCGAGGCGAGGCGCGCGATCGCGGCGCGCGGTGGGGAGGGCGAGGAGGGCGAGCGCGGCGAGGGGCAGGGCGAGCGTCGCGAGGAGCACGCGGGGCCAGGGCGCGCGACGGAGGCGAAGGCCGGCGAGGCGGAGGCCGAGGGTCTGACCGCGGGCGGCGGGGAGGGCGAAGGTGCCGAGCGCGAACGGCGGCGCGGCGCGGGAGAGGGCGTGGAGCGCGGCGCTCTCCCCGGTGTCGAGGGCGAGGGGGCCCAGGAGGGCGGCGACGAGGAGGAGGTCGACGAGCGAGGCGCGCGCGCGACGGGCGGTGGACGCCGGCGGACCCTCGCGCTCCGGCTTCGCGGGCCGGACGGCGCCGAGGACGAGGAGCCCGGCCGCCAGGAGGAGGGCCGCGTGCCCGGCCCGGGCGTGGTGGCGTCGGCTCTCGAGGTAGCGGGCGTCGCTCCGGGCGGCGTCGTAGGCGGCGGTGCCGAGGCGCGCGCGCTCGGCTTCCCAGGCGGCGCGCGCGGAGGCGTGGCCGCTCAGGGCCGGCGCGAGGAAGGCGATCCCGGCGGCGACGAGGAGCCCGCCGACGACCAGGCTCAACGCGCGAGCCACGGTCGCTCCACGGCGATGGGGCTGGCCCAGGCGCGGCCGAGGACCGTGCCCTCCCGGTCGACGGTCCAGACCTCGACGAGGTAGCGCCCCCCGCGGGCCGGGATGTCGACCCAGGCCCGGTAGATGCCGCGGGGGACCGGGCGCTCGAGGTAGGGCGGCGTGGCGTCCCGGGGGCGCTCGTCGCTCTCCACGGCGTGGATGCGGAGCTGGAAGCGGGCGCCGAGCGTCTGCGGGTCCTCGACGCGGATCTGCAGCATGGCCCGCTCGGCGCCGGCGTGGAGCGTGCCGCCCATGAAGGCGCCGCGATCGCCCGCGCCCATGCGGACGTCGAGGCGCAGGGCGCCGGGCCCGCTGCGCACGTAGGTGCGCCCGGCGTCCAGGGAGGCGCGGCGCGCGGCGTCTTCGGGGACGACCACGATGCCGTCCCAGATGTTCGCGCCCACGAAGGTCGGCGGCCACTCGCCGCGCCGGGTCGCCGCGAGCACCTGGACGCGGGCCTCGCTCGGGGCCGTCGCGTCGATGCGGGCGGCCGCCGGGACCTCGAGGTCGGCGGGGAAGGCCTCGAAGTGGAGGTTCGGCGGCGCCTCCGCGTCGCACTCGCCGCAGCCGAGGGCAGCGAGGAGGAGGACGAGCGCGGTCGGGAGGGGGCGCGAGGGGAGTCGCGCGGTCTTCCTCCTCGACGAGGGCACGCCCGCTCGGGCGCGGTCGGCGGCGGGCCGAGCGTCGGCCGAGCCGCGAGCGGCGGAGCGGGGCGCTCCCTTCACGCGAGGAGGGCGAGGATGGCGTCGTGGACGGGGCCGTTGCTGGCGACGAAGCCGCGCCCGTGGATGGTCGGGGCGCCCCCGAAGTCGCTGAAGCGCCCGCCGGCTTCGCGGACGAGGACCGCGGCGGGGCAGACGTCGTAGGGCTGGACGCCCGGGTCGACGACGGCGTCGAGGCGCCCGAGGAGGAGCTCCCGGTAGTTGGCGAAGTCGGCGAAGCCACGCTGCGTGTCCGTGCCCACGGCGAGGCGCTCGAGGGCCGGGCCCATGCCCTCGTCGGTGAACTGGGCGAGGGCGCCGTGGCCGATGGCGGCGTCGGCCGCGTCGGCGACCTGGGAGACGCGGCAGGGGCGCCCGTTGGCGGTGGCGCCGTGGCCCTGGACGCCGACGAAGAGGTCGCCGGCGGCGGGCATGTAGGCGACGCCGAGCACGGGCTCGCCCTCGGCCTCGAGGC
>MDTG01209483.1_pt1 | contig 11114 bp, 7 predicted proteins | sample 811421 | NCBI WGS metagenome assembly MDTG01 (sample SAMN05326645, study PRJNA326480) | marine metagenome | isolation source: seawater | place: Pacific Ocean: South East | collected 2011
AGAGGCAGAGGCAGAGGCAGAGGCAGAGGCAGAGGCAGAGGCAGAGGCAGAGGCAGAGGCAGAGGCAGTATAAATTAAATACTGATACGGATCACAAACAAAAAACACAGCACCCTTCGGTATTTTTTGCATCGAATTTAAGCTCTGCTTCTGTTTCCTAAAGTCGGCTGCGGCAGCAAACAGCCCGGTTTAAAACGACGTTGTAATGATTATCAAATCGAATTTTTCATTTTCCTGAGACGTACCAGAACCTCCGTCACATGAGTTTCAATACCACACACGAGAACACTGTAAACGTGTAGGAGAGGCCGTTAGTCAGTTCGTACTCAAAGATATGTTTAAGAAAAGTTGAGAAAGTTCACAAATCGCGAAAACCTTTTGCCACGTGTCATTTTGCCTCAACATTGATGGCGTTACTTTTTTAACGTGAAGACCACTCTATTTCAAGTAGTGGGGTGTAACAAGGTATAATATTTCAACTAAAAACGAGGAATATAAAGTGTACAAAATTTTTATCACAGCGTTGCTGTTCATTACGCAGGTAACTTTTGCAAGTGCGGCAGACCGGGTACTCAATGATGATAATGTGCTCATCCTTTCCCCCAAGGTATTTGTTTTTACCAAGGATACAAAACTAAATCGGTTCGAAATCTTACCTAAAGATGCGAGGTACGGGGTTAAAGCATGGTTGAGCTGGACAGACAATACTGGTAGCCGAAAAGCGAAAATTGAAATTGTTAAAATGACCTACAGTGAAGACAAAGGCCATTTGATTTTCGAAACCAAGCAATGGCTTCCTTATACACTTAGTGGAGAAGTGGTAAGCCTTCCCGTTGTGTTGAAGAATGCAGAATTGAGATTGCTGTAATCAAATCCGTGTAACAGCACTTACGAGCACATGACATTTTTTTAAAATCGTGTTCACGGCCTTGATAATCATTCAGGAAGTAATTCTTGGGGTAACTATTCTAAACGTTGTTAAGTTTAGTGCACCCGTCTTGCGGAAATTTTATTGAACATTTTGGATTGAAGACGAGACGTGATTATATCCCATCTTCCTTCGGCTGTTTTCTGCGGATTGTATGGCGCTAAAATTGAACATATTTTCTTTAAATATGATTGGCTACTGCTGGCATGTACGATATTCGTTCAGCGATATTGCAATAAATAAACATCGCCGCAGTGGCATAATCAGCATTGATCTCATCACCTGACTTTTGCACATCTATAGATACACTTATGCTGTCTATGATTTGACTTTCCTCATGTTCGTCTAAATCTGAATTATAGGGTTTGGACCTTTTATATTGTTGACTTGGGCTGGTATTGGCAGGGTTGAGCAGCTTGAAATATTCTCAAACCATAAAAAGTGCGCCGAAATTGCAAAGCATCTCAACACATAAAACATAAAGCAAATTGCGCAGGGCTTCGAATTCGACGTCAAAGACGTCGGCTCCATGGATAAAGTCAAAAACTTTTTTTGCTGCCGTTCCAACCAATGAGTAAGTACAGTAACGCGAGGAGCATTGTCTAAGTAAACTGTAATTCCAGCTGCCCCTAGATGGAAGGCATTTCAACTTCAAGGTGCAAAGAGGCCAACCACAATTATAAGTGGAAAAGGCCATCTTAATTAGCAACCTAGAAGCTAAACAAACGAGGCGAAACGTAAACGCGGAGTTAAGTTCGCTGCATAACAAGATACGGAATAACCCACTCGTCTAAGTCCCCGGCGTGATGACTTTTATGATTTTTTTGACCGTTATAATCAATTGGGACGAGGTCATGCACTCTGGCAGTGATGAAATTTTAAACCTTATACATTGCTAACTTGGTGCCCTTCTCAAGACGAAGTTCAAAGGTCAAAGACATTTTAGACCACCATTACATATACCATTGTTTCTCAGCGTTCAAACTTACTTTTAACGCATTATTTAATCACGGTTCTCTAACGCCAGTTCTTCACATCAAATTTGCTGAGAAAAATGAGTTATCGCTTGGCATAACTTTTATTGTCTTTAGAAAAGTGCTGCGCTAATTATTCAAAAATTTTTTTAATTGTAGGGCCAACATAAGACCATCCATATTGTTGTGAAGTCGAGAAAGTTAACGACATGAAATTTATTTTTAAAAATTTAATTTTCTCTATAATAGTTTTACCGCAAAACCTTTTCGCTACTGAACTCAATAATGCCTATAATAACCACCCCGTTTTCACCGCACAATTTATACTAAATCAAATCGGCTTCAATGTTGGTGTTGTTGACGGTCTGGTAGGACCTAAAACAGAATATGCAATAAGGGAATTCTATGACGCCTTTGATCTCATCGACACAGATACTGGCAAGTTGGATGAATTTGATTTATTTAATTTGATCGCGATTGCAGAAAAAGCTGGTTTGAGAATCGCTCCATTTAACGGAGTTGTGCTGGAAAACTCAAATCTTGAGTATCTATATCCTCCTCAAAGTCCTGGCGTGACAGCTGAAAGGTATTGGTTCGGTCATTTTTGGTCAAATTATGACTTCAACAATGACGGTTTATTGGACTTTGTCTACACCGGAGCAATGAAGCCTAGCAATGTTGATGTGACAGGAGAAGACACAGCAGGGTTATGCGGCGGGAATGATTGTAACGGCATTATGCCAGGGCCTACCCTGTACCTGCAAAATGCTCAGGGGTTCTTTGACGATCATAGTGATTTATTTGTTGATAAACGTAACCCCGCTGGGTTTTCTTTAGCACGGCAAAATATCGTCGCTGATCTAAATGATGACAATGTTTTGGACTTATTCATTGCGGATCATGCTATTGGCCATCACAGAGGTATCCGAGATAGTTATTTTTTGAGCCAACCAGACGGTACATGGCTAGAAAGTTCAAATACTCATCTGAGTGATCCAGAGTACGTTATCTTTGACCACGGAGCTGCAGTTGGGGACATAGACTCCGACGGTGATACCGATATTGTCTTAACTGAACTTGCCAATCGCATTACCTGTTGGATGAATGATGGTAAAGGTTATCTATCGAAGAGAAAATGCGGAACTATTAATGCATTCGCGATTGAACTGGGGGATATGGATGGAGATGGTGATTTAGACCTAGTCCATGCAGGACACGAATACGGCGGATCTTCACCAACAGGCATAACCCTAAATAATGGAAACGGAAAATTTGCACGAACAATTAAATTGCCAACCATCAATAATTGGGGAACTGTGCCTGAGTTATCTTTGTGGGATCTAGACTCTGATGGTGATCTTGATATAGCCCTTTCAAGGGCTGGCAAATTATATGTTGGCACAGGACTGCAAATAATAGAAAACCTGGGTGAGCAGAAATATAAGTCCATATTTTATCCAATTATCGAGGCTCCGGCTTCATATGTCGCCGTTCACGAAGGTAACAAGTGGAATAATTTCATAGAGCATATACGTTTCCACGATATTAATAGTGACGGTCTACCTGATATTGGATTAATTGGTGGTGGGTCTGACGAACTTCAAAATGCTCATAAAATACGGGGTGCGTATTTTGAAAATAATGGGAAAATGAAATTTAGTCATGTTTCTGCGAAAGATAAAAATAATCATGTTTTACGGGTACCAGACACCTTATTTGTTGGCCCAGCTAGTGTTGGAACGATATCAAGTATTGCGGAGACACCTTTTGGTAACGTATTTGCTGCAGCATTCCATAAATTCATTGGACAAGAAAAAATAACTGCATTTGATATTAAAAAATTCCAGTTGCTAGATGAACCTATCAAGCTGTCTAAATCTGGTGCCGTGATTATCGGCATGGCAAACTTAAATATTCATCAAAGTAAAGTTGCTGGAAAATACGATGTGTTGCTTGAATGGGCTGGGCGCAAGCTGGCGGCCACAATTTGTCAAGAATACTATGCACAACACAACTTTCTTGCAACGCGTCTAGTATTCGGAGCAGATGAGGGTTTTGCTAATTTGTCGTCTCTTAAAAAATTTGGAACACATTCTTGTGTATTTCATAGTTCGAATGTTGCAGTTGGAGCTTGGGAGGCAGATACATCAATTGCAAATACAGGAATTGGCGCAATTTTAGAGGATCTCAACCAATATAACACTGGGATAGAACTGATACTAAAGATGCCAATGCTCTCCGAAACGCAAAAACAGCGTCTCCTTTCACAAGTTAAAAAATAGACCTAATAGCACCCACTAATATTTTTGGGGGTAAAAATTATTTTTGATTAACCTAACTAAATTTAATTAGCAATTTCGGCTTTGACGAAGAAATCTCATCGACCAACATGAAGTCGACCGTTACTCACACGACTAAATTAGCATTTGAATAGCTACGCATATCAGCTGATTGACATTAATTTACTACTACCAGATGCCTTCCAGAAGGTCACTATGACTGCCTTTATTAACTAAGGGTTTAGCGCGCGTTTCTTCTTGAGGCGCAAAGTTCGCTCCAGACAGTCCCATCAGTTCTTGACTCTTTGTTCGTACAACTCACGGATATTTTGGGCAGTTGGTTTTTTTGGGGTGTAACGTATCAAATTCTTTATATTTGATATATTCGATGTTATTATGCCTGCACTTCGATGGTTTTACCCTTCCATCGTTGGAACAACCTAGAACAGCCAGTTTTCATTTGTTCTGGGGGTCAGCCAGCAACTGCTTCCAACCGTGCATCCGCGTATAGCCAGCTCACCAGAAAAGCTCCAAGTCGATGCAACCTCTTTAAATTGGGACTTCCTAATGGTAATCATGTAAGGCCGAGGGTGAAAGCTTCTCGGCATGCGAAGTTATCCGGCGACTCCCCTTTTCGGGTTATAACACCTGCTAGCTGGTGGTCTTGGCTACTACCTTATCCCTAGGAAGTGCCAGCCCGTTTTTTACTTAAGCCCACGTATCGGACGTAATTCCAGTCAAAAGCACTGCCACAAGTATTCTCATGCCGATATCGTGAATTGAAGTTTGGTGTTTCTTATTAGGTCTCCGACGAAACTTTCGATGCGGATAAAGGGTTGTAGGTATTTATAATCTGTATTTAGAAAATAAGGGGCAAAGCTTCAACATCAGAAACACGTATTATTTGAAGGCTTTTGCGGTTTAAACACTGATGGATGAATCACGAGAATATAGCCTTTCATTTTCTCGCTGCGGATTCCGGTAATTCCCACTAAAGTGGATAAACTGTCCAACGATGCAAACAAGCTGCTTTGGGAGGAAATTTATGACTTGACCGTGTTGATTCTACAGCGCAATACATATGGCATAGAATTATCGACAGTTTTAATTCAAACGGAGATCGAAATTTCCAATAAACATGTTAAAAATGATTACCACGCGATCAGCCACTGTAATTCGTTCGATATTCGGGCGCGCTACTTTCATTTCAGACTGTAGGAGGCCCTCCACCTGGCAGCGCGTATAAAAGCACATTATCTGTCCCGTAGGCGCCATGTGCTTTCCATGAGCTAGAGCAGACTTCATAGGAAGGCCAATCCGAGGTATTAGGCAGCAGTATATGCGGGAGAAGGTCTCTAAAGACCATATACTTGCTCTTTTGCTAAAAAGTTAACCAGAAAAAATCTTGGCTGACACGAAACAAAAACCTTTATTAATTAAGCCAAAGTTTCGAGAACTTCTATTTTACAATTTATTGAAAATTATATTTATCTCTGATAAACTAAAACTATCGCAGGTTAATGGTATGTAGAAAAACACAAAGACTAATTCCAAACCCACGTATAACCAAAAAAAAGTATCTGGCGCATTGGTGCATTGGAGCAGAATTCTATGTCAAGTCATATTCAAATACTAGCACCAATCAGTAGAATTTTACTTGCAAATATTTTTTTAATTGATGGTGTCATTAAACTTTTTTCCTACGAGGCTGTTGCTGAGTGGATGTTTATAAACGGTGTACCTGAAGCATCATTGCCGTTTGTAATAATTTTCGAGATACTCGGGTCTTTTTTTATAATTTTTGGATGGCAAACCAAGCTCTTATCACTTTTGTTCTTTGTCTTTTGTATTCTAACGGCAGTCATTTTCCATAGCGACTTTAGCAACAGAATGGAACAAATCGCTTTTATGAAAAACGTATCAATGGCTGGCGGGTTTCTATTACTTTTTTTACATGGAAGCGGGAAATACTCTTTGGAAAGTATCTTGAACCGGAAAAGTGGTTCGCATTAAGTGCAGTTAAGGCACTCATCCGGCAATAAGAATGGCGACTGTTAAATGAGTAATACGCATTTTCAGATAATATTAAATGAGCTACGAGTTGAATACATGCGCCAGACTGGTGGCAAGTTAACTAATTTTGGCGATCCTAAATTTGGATCATGGCTTAAAGAAATCGACAAAATTGGAAATTTAGAGAGTAACAGTCAGTATGTAATAGTTAATCAAAAAGAATTTTCTCAATCTATAATTGAAGGTTACTTGGAAGCAATTAATCAAGTTTCTAAGTCAATTGATAAACGGGGTAAGGAGAAAACTTTCACAAAGTTAGAAGTTTTAAACCTTATTTCGGACGCATTTGACATTGCAAAAACTGAAGGTGAAAAACGAATTAGGAAAACGAAAGAACCTTAGCGAAAACTGGATAATAGCCATAGTTTGACATTAATACCGTAAAATTTAACACTTATCATTCGAAAACTTAGCCTAAGCTTCCGACAAAAAACTCATCATAATACTGGGCATCAGTTTCAAATTAATAAATTAATCGTTGTTTTCTCCAACCTTAATTAAATTCAAATATGTTTTTTTCTAACCAAGCGAATTCTTCAGGACCTACTCGTACAGAGGTCAATTGCTCGAACTAGCCGACGCATTTTAAAGAAAAAAGTAATAATCTAGATTGGAAAGAGTACCAATTTATGTTGGCAACAAGCTTAAAGTCCCATTTATTTAATATAAGCAACTTGGTTATCTCATTAATCCCAGTTACGCTGTCATAAATATGACAGTTAGTTTCCCGAAAGCGATGAATTGCCAGAAATTTCTAATTCAATTTTTGATTTTAATTCTCTGAGGCCGGGGGTTTTCAATAAGTGTCACGAATAACCCTGCCAATAATATAAGTGATGCGCCACAATATGACCAAATGTCTGGGTATGCCTTCAGGAAAATAATGTCCATTACAGTTACGAAAACTACTGTGAAATAAATAATAGGTGCTATGACACTAGCCTCAGATCTTTGCATTGAGAACAAAAATAATAATTGACCCATCAACATCAGGTATCCGACGCCGAATAAAATTACCCACTGGTAAATATTGGGAATTTTGCCAACATAAAATAATGGAATAGTTGCAATTAAAAAGCCTATAGCGTTGCTGAAAATTAAAATTTGAAGTGGGTGTTCGTTTTTAGTTAACAATTTTATAAGAATAATCTCTAAACCAAATGAAGCCGCACCAATTAAACACAACAAAGAAATAAGACTTACCTGAAAGCCACTAGGCCGTAATAGTATCACAGCGCCAAAAAGTGCTACAGATGCAGCGAACCATTTATATCTACCTACCTTTTCGCCTAGTAAAAAGATTGCAAATATCATAGCGAAAATGGGGTTCATAAATATCAAGGCGACGGCGTCGGTAATCGGTAAATGAATTACACCGTAAAACATTATTGCGACACCGACATACCCTGCTATTGCGCGCAGGAAGTGTATCTGAAAATTCGGTTTAGACAATTTCTGCTGGCTAAAAATCAAATGGAAAAAAAATGCGGTTAGAAAGCCAAATGTGAAACGGGCGTGGGTTATTTGGAGAGGGTGCAGCGGCTCATTAATTAATCCAGCCCCAATTAATTTTGTTAAAAATGTGCTCGATGCGAAGAAAAACGAGGCTACGGTTGCAGCAAGAAAAGGAATATATTTCATAGGGAAAAATTTACCCCGTTTATTGTTTGATACATCTTATTTATACTTAGCTCGTTATCTCCGCGAACTTAATCGCTTTGCTATTACATATTACGTTTCATACCAAGCAGCGCTTGAGAACATTAATTTTGTATTCTAAATCGTTTTTACACGCATCAAGAAGTGAATTAATGCATAAAATTTTCCATCGTTTTGCTTTTGTTGATTTTTAAATTGCGGGCTAGTCAACAATTAATTAGCCAAGTGGGAAATTTTTTGTTCCAGATAAAATTATATGCAAACAAGATATTTTAAACTTAGAGTTATTTTTTGACGATGCGAATGCTTCCAAGTGGCCAGCATTATTTGACTTAGTTTGCATAATTGGCTCAGTTTGGGTCGCATAAGAAACAAGTGCCTGTTCACAATCGGATAAAGTTGGAAAGGTAACGCGCTCAACTAACTCGTCATTACGCAAAGTAAGTGAAGAAACATCTTGCGGATTTTCAAAAGTAAGTAAGAAAACAAAGATGATTTCCATAACTTTTCACCCGATTATTTGGATATTCTATGGATTTGGATTAATGGACCTGATTGTAATCAAAACAACTAACTATTAATCACTGTACTCCCACGCAATTTCACAAAATTGGAATTTGCGATATCGTCATCGGAAAAGATATGATCTTTTGGACCAACAGATTTTACTTTTACCCTCAAGGCCTTTACATTTTGACCACTAAACATATTTCTATCTACAGGTACCTAAGGGTCTTCTCGCAATCCGTCACCTCTGGATGAGGGTATTTGGTGTAGTGGTAACAATGACCTTAGTAAACCTGACACTTTGGCACCTCACAGAATGTAAATGTACCTAGCCGCTCATAAAGTTGCTTAGTAAACCTACGGCAAATACTGTAATCTTTGTTCTGCCATAAATGTTAGCTAGCAGAAATTGTTTTTTGAAAAAACATTTTTCTGCAGACAATCAAGTAAACTCATAACCAGACGAAAGCCGTTAGCTTGTGGTTTTAAGGCCATCTATAAAATCAATTTCGCTTGCACTGATAGGAGGTTCTGACTTGAGTTTTTCGAATTCGTCGTCACTAAAAACTCTCGACCGTGTGAGAAACCGTTGTCCAGATGGACCCTCCAAGGAAAACATTCCACCCCGTCCAGGAACAACGTCTATTATGAGATGTGTGTGCTCCCAATAAGCGTATTGATCTTCAGAAATAAAAAAAGGATGGGCGCCTATCATTCCCAAATATTTATCACGTGACCCTACCCGAAATTCGTTGCGAGGAAAACACATTGGCGCAGAACCATCACAGCAACCACCCGATTGGTGAAAGACAAGATCTCCATTAGCTGATGCAATTTCATCAACCAGTTTTTTTGTCTTTTCGGTAAAGGAAAGGCGTTTACTCATATTTAACTCCATCATTTAAATATTGGTCCCACAAATTCTTGCGGGACCATTTTTCTTTTAGTTACTAAAAAAAGCCGTCGGGTACTTCGGCGTACGAAACCAGCACGTTTTTAGTCTGTTGGTAGTGCCCCAGCATCATCTTATGAGTTTCACGCCCAATACCTGAGTTTTTGTACCCCCCAAAAGGTGCATGAGCAGGATAAGAATGATAACAATTTACCCAGACGCGGCCCGCTTCAATGCCTCTCCCCATCCGATAAGCTATGTTGCTATTTTGTGTCCACACACCTGCACCTAAGCCATAAAGGGTGTCATTAGCTAGGTTTAGAGCCTCACTTTCATCCTTGAAAGTTGTTACCGACACAACCGGACCAAAAATTTCCTCCTGAAATATCCGCATGTTGTTTGAGCCTCTGAAGGCCGTCGGTTGCACGTAGTAGCCTCCACTTAACTCTCCTGTCATTGCGCGGGCGTTGCCGCCAAAAAGGGTTTCCGCGCCCTCTTGGTTAGCAACATCCATATAAGACATGATCTTCTCAAACTGTTCTCCGGAAGCTTGCGCTCCTACCTGAGTATTCAGGTCAAAAGGTGACCCACAATTCAATCCCTCAACTCGCTTTTTCACCAGCTCCATAAAAGGGTCGTATATGTCTTCTTGTATAAGCACCCTAGACGGGCAGGTACATACTTCTCCTTGATTGAAATAAGCGTGGATAAAGCCCTCTACACAACGAGAAATGTAGTCATCACTACCATTCATAACGTCGCTGAAGTATACGTTCGGACTTTTGCCACCCAATTCTAACGTTACAGGTATTAAATTTTCCGATGCGTACTGCATAATCAGTCGTCCGGTGGTTGTTTCACCAGTAAATCCAATTTTTTTGATACGCTTACTGGAAGCCAAAGGTTTTCCAGCTTCAACACCAAAACCTTGGACAACATTAACTACGCCCTCAGGGATCAAATCTGCTATTAGGTCCATTAAAACACAAATGGAATAAGGTGTTTGCTCTGCTGGTTTTAAGACCACGGCATTTCCACAAGCTAATGCTGGAGCTAATTTCCATGCCGCCATCGTGAGTGGAAAGTTCCATGGTATGATTTGACCAACAACTCCAAGCGGCTCTGGAAAATTATAAGACATCATACCCATGGCCGAATTTCCACCACCAGATACTGATCCATCTAAGTTCCCAATTGAGCCTTCCTGCGTTCTTATGGCGGAGGCGAAATAGCGAAAATGGTCGACTGTGAGTGCCATATCTCCAGCTATTGATTCTCGAATTGGCTTTCCATTGTCCAGGGTTTCAGCCAAGGCCAGCATCTCTAAATTCTCTTCAATACGGTCAGCAATTTTTAAAAGCATGTTGGCCCGTTCGGTAGGACCAGTTTTCCCCCAAGCTGGCGCAGCTTTGTGAGCAGCGTCCAAAGCCGCTTCAACGTCCTTTGCATTGGAGCGAGCAATTTCACAAATAACTTTCCCTGTAGTCGGTGACGTATTCTCAAAATATTTACCGTCTATAGGTTCTACCCAGGCTCCACCTATGAAATTTCCATACCTTGATTTCGGCATTAGTTTTGATCCGCTATCACCAGGATACGCGTACAATGTTGAATTATCTAGCATATTTTATCTCCCTTAATCCACACAACAAGATTTCATCGTGTGCTTTAATGTTTAATTTAAGTCCATTTTCATTGGTTGGACCCAATGGTTTTAGTTTGTGAACCTAGCTACTTACGGCTTACCTACAAGGAAAGCATCGCGACCTTAAAACTGCAACTTCAACTGGAGAACTTACATA
>MDTG01314830.1_pt1 | contig 11114 bp, 9 predicted proteins | sample 811421 | NCBI WGS metagenome assembly MDTG01 (sample SAMN05326645, study PRJNA326480) | marine metagenome | isolation source: seawater | place: Pacific Ocean: South East | collected 2011
AAATAATTTTAATAATTCTTAAATAGTAGAATGCTGCTACAACTGTTGATAACAAACCTACTATCGCCAAAAAATACATTGACTGTTCTAAAACAGCTTTAAAAACATAAAATTTTGCAAAAAATCCTGCTAGAGGTGGAATTCCTGCTAGTGAGAATAGTATAATTAATAATGATATGGATAATAAAGGGTGATTTTTAGACAGTCCAGAAAGATCCTCTATATCCTCGAAATATTTGTTATTTCTTTTTAACATCAATAAACATGAAAAGAATGCCAAATTCATAACAATATAAATAGATATGTATATTATTGAACTTTGGATCCCTTCATTAGAGCCTGTTGTCAAACCAGCTAAGGTATAGCCAACATGTCCAATAGAACTATAAGCAATTAGTCTTTTTATGTTAGTTTGTCCAATGGCGGCTATGGCACCGAAAAGCATAGAGGCAATTGATAAGAAAATTATAATCATTTGCCATTGGTCAATTAAATTTAAAAAAGGTACATATAAAAATCTTATAAAAACTGTTAAAGCTGCTATTTTAGGAACCATAGTAAAAAATAAGGTAACTGATGTTGGTGAACCCTCATAAACATCTGGAGCCCACATATGAAACGGAACAGCTGAAATTTTAAAAGCAAGACCAACAATAATAAAAACAATTCCAAAAGTTAAAACATAATCATTCGAACTAAGTTGATTAGAAATTACATCAAAATTTGTTGAACCTGAAAAACCATAGATTAATGAACATCCATATAAAAGTAATCCTGAAGACAATGCACTTAGAACAAAATATTTCAATCCTGCTTCTGATGATTTTAATTGATCTCTATTAAAAGTTGCTAGCACATAAAGAGCTAATGATTGTAATTCAAGACCCATATAAAACACTAATAAATCATTTGAGCTAATCATAATCATCATACCCAAAACTGAACTTAATATTAAAATAGGATACTCTATTTTATAAATCTTAAATGTTTTCAGATAACTAGAAGAGATTAGTAAAACTAAAAAAGCCCCAAAAAGAGTAATAATTTTCATTAATGTTGCCATATAATCAATGACAATACTATTTTTAAATAAAGTTACACGATTAATAAAAAAAGTTTCATTGAGTGTTATAATTGTTGTAATAAAAATTACCAATAATGAAATATTAAATATTAATTTTGAACTTTCTTTTTTAAAAACTCCTAGAATCAACAAAAACATAATTGATAATGAGATAAAAATTTCAGGTAATACTAAATTAAGATTATTCATATTACTTACTCACTAAGTTTAACTGATGCATGTCAATCAAATTTGATACGGACACCTCTATAGTATTAAATAATGGATCTGGATAAAATCCAAAAAATAATGTAGGTAAAGCCAAACAAATTAATATTAAATACTCAGATCTATTTAAATCTACCATTTGTTTTAAATCTTCATTGATTAATTTTCCAAATACAACTCTTTTATAGAGCCACAGCATATAAGCTGCTCCAAGAATTACCCCAAAACTTGCAATTACAGCTACTAAAAAATTGTCCTTGAAAGCACCCATTAAAATTAAAAATTCACCAACAAAACCACTTGTGCCAGGTAGCCCCAACGCAGCTAGAGTAAATAACATAAACATAATAGAGTATTTTGGAATTATTGTTACTATACCACCATACGATTTAATTAATCGTGAGTGCATTCTGTCATATATGACACCAACACATAAAAACAATGCTGCTGCCACCAATCCATGACTTATCATTTGAATAATACTGCCTTCTATACCTTGTTGCTGTAAAGTAAAAATTCCAAGTGTAACAAAACCCATGTGTGCAACCGAAGAATAAGCAATTAACTTTTTCATATCTTCTTGCATCAAGGCTATAAATGATGTGAAAATAATTGCGATTACACTAAGAATATAGATTAAAGGTGTAAAAACTTCTGATGCGAGTGGAAAAAGCCCTAATGAAAATCTAATAAAGCCATAACCAGCCATTTTAAGTAAAATAGCTGCTAGAAGCACTGATCCAGCCGTAGGTGCTTCAACATGGGCATCAGGTAACCATGTATGAACAGGCCACATTGGTGTTTTTACTGCAAAAGAACTAAAAAAAGCTAACCATAAAAGATTCTGATATTTAGTGTCAATTCCTAATTCATAAAGTTTAATGACGTCGGTTGTACCTGTGATCCAATAAATAGAAATGATTGCAACTAACATTAAAACTGATCCAAGTAATGTATATAAAAAAAATTTAAACGCTGAATAAACTCTTTTAGGACCTCCCCAAATACCAATGATTAAGAACATTGGAATTAATCCAGCTTCAAAAAATAAGTAAAAAACAACTAAATCTAGAGCACAAAAAACACCAATCATAAAACTTTCCATAATTAATATGGCGATTAAAAAGTCTCTTAATCTATTCTTGACCGAGTTGTTGACTGAAATAACACAAAGTGGAGTGATAAAAGTTGTCAATATGATAAACAAAATTGAAATTCCATCTACCCCAACTTTGTAATTTATAAAACCTTCAATCCAGATTCTTTCCTCCACAAATTGAAAGCTAGATATTGATTGATCGAATAAAAACCACAAATAAATTGAAATTAAAAAATTTACTATTGTAGTGAACAAACCTACATATTTAGAGGTTAAATTATTTTCATTCTTATCCTTAGTAAAAAATAAAAAAATTGCACCTATCGCAGGCAATAATATTAAAGACGATAAAATAGGAAAATTCATTATTTAATAATTAAAAATGTTAATAATGCAGAAAAACCTAGCAACATTACAAATGCATACTGATAAATAAAACCACTTTGAAATTTATTAGCTTTTATAGAGCATTTTTTTATAAATGAAGATATTCCGTCTGGGCCAAATCCATCAATTATAGTGCCATCACAAAATTTCCACAAAAATAAACCTAATCTTTTTGAAGATTTGATAAATATTACTTCGTATAACTCATCAAAGTACCATTTATTAAGTAAAAAATTATATAAAGGCTTGTTCATTGATGCTATTGAATTAGGTAATTCCTTGTTCTTCACAAATAAGTAATATGCTATAGGGATTGATAATAAAACTAAACATGGCGTTAAAAGTAAAAACCATGTAGGAGGATGCTTTGTACTCAAAGGCTCTAAAAACTTAATCGACTCTGCCCAGAAAAAATTGTCTCCGCCATGGCCTATAAAAATTCCTTTAAATAAGAAACCTGCAAATATAGCGCCTATAGACAGGATAAATAGAGGAACGAGCATAACAAATGGAGACTCATGAGTTTCCTCAATTTTAATATTTTTATTGTTATAATCTCCATGGAAAGTTTTAAATATCAACCTCCATGAATAAATAGATGTAAGGAAAGCAGTAACGATACCGATCCCAGCAGCATAGTAACCCGTGGTATTTCCTTTTAAATATGCAAATTCAATAATTGCATCCTTAGAATAGAATCCTGACAAAAAAGGAAATCCTGTTAAAGCAAGAGTTCCTATTATCATTAAAGCATATGTATAAGGTAATTTTTTCCAAACACCTCCCATGTTATTTATATTTTGTTCATCTTTGAAAGCGTGAATTACAGAACCAGATCCTAAAAATAATAGTGCTTTAAAAAATGCATGCGTGAACAAATGGAACATTGCAACATTGTAAGCACCCACACCTGTAGCAAAAAACATATAACCAAGTTGACTACAAGTAGAGTAAGCAATTATTTTTTTTATATCTGTTTGCACTAAAGCTACAGTTGCTGCAAAAAATGCAGTAGTCATTCCTACGATAGTAATTAAATCTAAAATTAAAGGTGAATATTCATAAATTGGAGAGCATCTTACTACCAAGAAAACTCCAGCTGTAACCATTGTAGCCGCATGAATTAAAGCAGAAACAGGTGTTGGTCCTTCCATAGCGTCAGGTAACCAGGTATGAAGTAATATTTGTGCTGACTTACCCATGGCACCTATAAATAAAAGTAAACAAATTAAATCTATCGATTTAACTTCAAAACCTAAAAACAACAAATCTTTATCAATAACTGTTGGGATTTGTTGAAATACTTCTGTGTAATTTACAGTTCCAAATAAATAGAATATTAGAAAAATTCCTAAAGCAAAACCAAAGTCACCTACTCTATTAACCACAAAAGCTTTTATAGCTGCAGCATTTGCACTTTCTTTTTTAAACCAAAAACCAATTAAAAAATATGAGCATAAACCAACTCCTTCCCAACCAAAAAATAGTTGTAAAAAATTGTCTGAAGTAACGAGCATTAACATTGCAAAAGTAAATAAAGATAAATAAGCCATAAATCTTGGCTTGTGTGGATCATGAGACATGTAACCAATAGAATAAATGTGTACTAAAGATGAAACAGATGTAACAACAACCAGCATTACAGCAGACAAGGGATCTATTAACATAGACCAATTAACATTTAACGATCCTGAATTTATCCAAGTAGCAATAATAATATTTTCCTCGTATTGATTAACAATTACTTGGTAAAGAACGTATATAGATAATAATGCAGATATAGATACAAGAACGCTTGTTACTATTTCTGAATTTCTATCACCAATATATTTTCCAAAAAAACCCGATAAAATTGAAGCTATTAAAGGAAGAAATATAATTGAAAGTTCCATCTTTATCCTTTTAGCTCGTCTATTTCCTCTACTCTAATAGTTCCTGAATTACGATAATAGACTACAATGATTGCAAGTCCTATTGCAGCCTCAGCTGCAGCTACTGTTAAAATAAATAAAGTAAATACCTGGCCTGTTAAATCCCCTAAAAATATTGAAAAAGAGACCAAATTAATATTTACAGCTAATAATATTAATTCGATACTCATTAATATTACAATAATATTTTTTCTATTTAGAAATATACCTATTATTCCAATTGAAAATATAATAGCTCCTAATGTCAAATAATGTCCTAAGCCTATCTCAGTCATCAATTTTAACTCCTTTATTGGAATCTACATTTTGTACACTTACACTTTCAGATCTTTCTCTAGAAATTTGTTTTAAATAGCTTTGAGTTTTAACACCTACACGCTTTCTATAAGTGAGAACTATAGCTCCGATCATAGCTATCAATAAAATCATACCACTAATTTGAAATACATGAATATAATCTGTGTATAAAATTTGACCTAAAGAATGTGTATTACTAACTTTAAAAGTTTCTATTGAATTATTTATGTTGAATATGTCTGGTTTATATTTCCAGCCTCCTATAACTATTATTAATTCAAAAAATATTAGGGTACTTATAATTAAACCAATAGGTATATGTCTTGAACTAGACTGAGAGGTAAACCATTGATTTTTTTGTTGAGCAACATTCAACATCATTACAACAAATAAAAATAATACTGCTACCGCTCCTACATAAACAATAAGCATTATCATTCCTAAAAACTCTGCCCCTATCATTATAAAAAGACATGAAATACTTATGAAATCCAAAATTAAAAAAAAAACAGAGTGAACTGTGTTTTTAGATGCGGTTACCATTATTGCGGAAATAATTGCTATAATAGAAAAAGTATAAAAGAAAATCGAGTGTGCAATCATTAATTTATCTGTAAGGGTTATCTGCCCTTATATTTGCAGCTAATACATTTTCCCATCTGTCACCATTATCTAATAATTTTTCTTTAGTATAATAAAGTTCTTCTCTTGTTTCTGTAGAAAATTCAAAGTTAGGACCTTGAACAATTGCATCAACTGGACATGACTCTTCACATAAACCACAATAAATACATTTCATCATATCTATGTCATATCTTGTAGTCTTACGACTTCCATCTTCACGTTCAGTAGACTCTATAGTAATAGCTTGAGCAGGACAAACTGCTTCACATAACTTACACGCTATACATCTTTCCTCACCATTAGGATATCTTCTAAGCGCATGCTCTCCTCTATATCTTGGGCTTATTTTCCCTTTTTCAAATGGATAATTGATAGTTTTTTTTGATTTAAAGAATTCTTTAATAGCAATTAATAATCCACTTGCAAAGTCTAACATTAAAATTGTTTTAAAAAATCTAGAAATTTTCATTTAAATTACTGGTAAAAGATTAAAATAAAAAAGATAACTTGCAGTTAAAACAACATAGGTTAATGAAAATGGTAAAAATATTTTCCATCCTAATCTCATCAATTGATCATATCTATATCTAGGTACAATCGCTTTTACTAGAGCAAAAAGAATAAATAATAATAAAATTTTAAAAATTAACCAAATTGCTCCAGGTATCAAATTAAATGGATAAAGATCTATTGGAGATAACCATCCACCTAAAAATAAAATTGAACCTAGTGCACACATCAATAAAATATTGGCATATTCACCTAACCAAAACATTGCATACATCATCCCAGAATACTCTGTTTGATATCCTGCAACCAATTCTGCTTCAGCTTCAGGTAAATCAAAGGGAGGTCTATTTGTTTCAGCTAAAGCTGAAATAAAAAATATTACAAACATTGGAAATAATGGAATTATGAACCACATGTTATTTTGGGCCATAACAATGTCATTTAAATTTAAAGAACCAACACAAAGTAAAACATTTATAATTATAATACCTATCGAAACCTCATAGGAAACCATTTGCGCTGCAGACCTAATTGATCCTAAAAATGGATATTTTGAATTAGAAGCCCATCCACCCATTATAATTCCATATACACCAAGTGATGAAACAGCAAAAATGTATAATATTCCAACATTAATATCTGCTAATACTCGATCTTCACTAAAAGGAATTACAGCCCAAGCGATTAAAGCTAAAGTCATTGTAACAATAGGAGCTAAAATAAAAATTATTTTATTTGAACTAGCTGGAATTATTACTTCTTTAAAAATATATTTAAGTGCATCAGCAAGAGATTGAAGTAAACCAAACGGACCAACAACGTTTGGTCCTTGTCTTTTTTGAACAAAGGCCCAAACTCTTCTATCTAGCCACACAATCATGGCTACCGATACAAGAACTGGAACTAATAGGAAAAAAATCTTATAAACTTCTTGAATAATTAAAGTTAAATATTCCATTTTTAGCCATCAGTTCCAGTTAATTTAATATCAATTTTTGAATTATGGCATTCAAACATTGTCTTAGATGCTCTAGCTATAACATTCGAAAAATAATAATTTTTAATATCGATTTTTAAATTTTCATTTATAAAACTTTCTTTTTGAGTATTTAATTTTGGAGAATTGGTGCTTTCTTTTTTTAAATTGATATAATTCAACATGCTGCTATTTAATTCATTTTTATCATTAAATAGTTTTCGATTATTCATAAATTCTGCAAGATCATTTATTACTTGCCAATCTTCCTTTGCTTCTCCAGGTGGATAAGATGCTTTATATGCTTTCTGTAATTTTCCCTCTAAATTAGTATAATATCCATTTTGTTCAGTATAAGCTGCTCCTGGCAAAATTATATCAGCTATTTCAGCACCTTTATCTCCATGACTTCCTTGATAAATTATGAATTCATCTTTTTTTTTAAAATTAAGATTATCCTGTCCTAAAAGATAAATGACATCAAATTTATGATTATTCAAATCATTAAAAAGATCATTTTTATTATTAATAATATCTAAATCAAAATTTCCGACTGTTGAGGCATCAACTGCCAGTCTATTAATGGGATTCCACTCCTTCGAAATTTTATTATTATCCTTCAAATATTTAATAATTAGATTAAATAAATAATTTGCTAAGTTCAATTTAAAGAATGACTCACCAAAAATAATTAAAGGTTTTTTTGAATTTAAAATTTCTTTAGATATATCATTTTGACCTTCAAAAATTTGAACTAAAGTTTTTGTTTGACCGTCTAAATATTTATAAGGATATGTTAAATCTCCAACATCATTTAAAGATATTATTTTTGTATTATTATTTACAAAAGATTTTCTTATTCTTGCATTTATCATAGTTGCTTCAAATCTTGGATTTGAACCAATTAAAAATATTAAATCTGATTCTTCGATTCCATTGATTTTAGAGTTAAACAAATAATTTTCTCTATTATTAGTATCAACATAATAATTTGAAGATCTACTTTCATAATTATTGGAGTTTAATGTACGTTCAAAAAATTCTTTAAAAATAAAGCTCGCTTCCATACTACTTAGATCTCCAATAAATCCAGAGATCTTCTCCTTAGGGGTGTTTTCTAGCTTTGATTTAATGATTTTAAAGATTTCTTGCCAACCAGCTTTTTCAAATTTATTATTATATTTAATATAAGGAGTATCTAGTCTTTGATTTAGCAAACCATCACAAGCATATCTTGTTTTATCAGATATCCATTCCTCATTAATATCCTCATTTATTATTGGTAAAATTCTTTTCACTTCCCAACCATAAGTATCAACTCTAATATTTGATCCAACTGCATCCATAACATCAATAGACTCAGTTTTTTTAAGTTCCCAAGGTCTAGCTTCAAAAACATAGGGTTTTGATGTAAGTGCACCAACAGGACAAAGATCAATTACATTTCCTGACAACTCTGATTGAACAGACTGCTCTAAATAAGTGGTTATTTGCATATCTTCCCCTCTTCCAATCGCTCCAATTTCAGGGACTCCAGCAATTTCAGTTGCAAACCTCACGCATCTAGTACAGTGAATACATCTTGTCATTTGAGTTTTAATTAAAGGTCCCATATTTTTTTCTGGAACTGATCTTTTATTTTCTTTAAATCTTGATTTATCAACTCCATAAAACATCGACTGGTCTTGAAGATCGCACTCGCCTCCTTGATCACAAACCGGGCAATCCAAAGGATGATTAGCTAGTAAAAATTCCATTACACCTTTTCTAGCTTTTTCCACAAACGCTGTGTTTGTTTTAATATTCATACCCTCAGCTGCTGGCATAGCACATGAGGCAATAGGTTTTGGAGATTTTTCCATTTCAACTAGACACATTCTACAATTCCCGGCTATTGAAAGTTTTTCGTGATAACAAAATCGAGGAATTTCGACACCAACTTTTTCACAAGCTTGAAGAACAGTCAAACCCTCTTCGACTTCTACATCAATATCGTTAACTTTTAATTTAAGCATTTTTATCCAGTAAATGTTGATCAACTAAGTATGGTATATCTTTATTTTCTCTAATAATTGGATCAAATTTATTTCGTTTTTTAATTTCACTTGAAAAATGTCTAAGTAAACCTTGAACTGGCCATGAAGAGCCTTCACCAAAAGCACAAATAGTATGCCCTGCTATTTGATTTGTAACATCTCCAAGCATATCAATTTCATCTCTAGAAGCTTCCCCTTTTGCCATACGTTCTAGCATTCTCCACATCCAGCCGGACCCTTCCCTACATGGTGTACACTGTCCACAGCTCTCATGTTTGTAAAATCTTGCAATTCTTGCCATACATTTTATGATATCTTGATCTTTATTGATCACAACTACTCCTGCTGTACCTAGACCACTCTTTTCTGCCATCAAAGAATCAAAATCCATAGTCAGTGTTTCACATTTTTCTTTAGGTATTAATGGCATTGATGACCCACCAGGAATTACTGCCTGTAAATTATCCCACCCACCAATTACACCTCCAGCATGAACCTCAATTAATTCTTTTAAAGGAATATTCATTTCTTCCTCAACATTACATGGATTGTTCACATTCCCGGATATACAGAATATCTTTGTACCTGTATTTTTCTCTCTTCCTAAGGATGCAAACCATTTGCCACCTCTTCTCAGAATTGTAGGTACAACAGCTATAGTCTCTACATTATTGATTATAGTGGGACATCCGTAAAGTCCAATTAAAGCTGGAAATGGTGGCTTTAATCTTGGTTGCCCTTTTTTTCCTTCAATACTTTCAAGTAATGCTGTTTCTTCACCACAAATATATGCTCCTGCACCATAATGAATATAAATATCCAAATCCCATCCTGTTCCAGCAGCATTTTTACCAATTAACTTTTTTTTATAAGCTTCATCAATTGCAGCTTGAAGCTTTTGTCCATCAACAAAATATTCACCTCTAATATAGATGTAACAAACGTGTGCTTGAACTGCATACGAAGCTATTAAACAGCCTTCAATTAACTTATGAGGTTCAAATCTCAATATATCTCTATCTTTGCAAGTTCCTGGTTCTGACTCATCTCCATTGATTACTAAATAATGTGGTCTTGATCCAACTTCTTTAGGTGCAAATGACCATTTTAATCCTGTTGGAAAACCAGCACCACCTCTCCCTCTAAGTTGTGACTCCTTTACTTCGTTAATTATCCAATCTCGACCTTTGTCTGTAAGTTCTTTAGTATTAACCCAATCACCTCTTTTTTGAGATGAAACTACATCAGATCCCAAATCATTATATAAATTTTGAAAAATTCTATCTTGATCTTTAAGCATTTTTTAAATCCATAAGTGTTTTTCTATTATTTTCAGGCTCATTATTTATTCTCCCCCTGTAAGATCCAGGTTTTGGTTTATCGCCTTTTAATATTTTGTCTAAAATTTTTAATGTTTTTTCTTTATCAAGATCTTCATAATAGTCGTCATTTATTTGCATCATAGGTGCATTTACACATGCACCGAGACACTCTACTTCCATCCATGAACATTTTCCACTCTGCGATAAAGTGTTTTCACTTTTTGAAATTTTTTCTTTGCATGCCTCTACTAACTTATAAGCACCCCTAATCATACAGGGAGTTGTGGTACATACTTGAACAAAATATTCCCCAACTGGAGAAAGATTATACATAGAGTAAAACGTTGCAACTTCATAAACTTTGATGTACGGCATATTTAAAAATTTTGCTACGTACTTCATTGCTGATAGAGGTATCCAATTGTTGTTTTGTTTTTGTGCAATGTATAATAAAGCCATCACTGCACTTTGTTCCTTACCTTTAGGATAATTCTTAAGTATATCATTTGCAGCCTTCAGACTATTTTCAGAAAACCGAAAATCCTTTGGTTGATCTTTTGAAATTTTTTTCAAACTCATCTATCAACCTCACCAAACACAATATCCATTGAACCTAGTACTGCTGGTACGTCTGCAAGCAT
>MDTG01184486.1_pt1 | contig 11113 bp, 10 predicted proteins | sample 811421 | NCBI WGS metagenome assembly MDTG01 (sample SAMN05326645, study PRJNA326480) | marine metagenome | isolation source: seawater | place: Pacific Ocean: South East | collected 2011
AGTGCATTAAAAGCCCAGCCGACAGCGATAAAACCTATTCCTGTTAAACTTGACCAGTAGATATATTCAGGATACTTTATTGCACCCAATAAGATGATAACGGTGCCAATGATTGTTAGAATCAGTGAGGCGATAGCAAAAATCACATTTTTATTAAACTTCATAAAAAGTCGATTTTCTGAATTGTTTGATTACGCAAAATTTTTCCATTTTTACGAATGAATTGCGAAAGTACAAAATAATCTTTTGGCTTCTCGTATTTGCTAATTGTATCAAAACTTAAAACCATTGTTTCAATTTCATTTGGCAAATGGCCCTCAAACACAATGGACAAAGACTGCCCCAATCGTTTGTCTGGTTTTCCAAATACAAAAAACGGAACTGAAATAATCGAAGAAAGTGCTTTCTCAATCTGTTCAGGATGCAATTTGATTCCTCCAGAATTAATCACATGATCACTTCTGCCTTTCCATAAAAACTGTGTAGATGATTTTAAATCCACACAATCTGTTGTTATAAGTTTTTCTATACCAATGTGGGGAGCATGAATTACCAAAGCATCTCCATGCATGGAAAACCTAACATGGTCAACCGCTGTATAGTATGTTTCACCTGCACTCAAATTTTGAAGAGCGACGTGACTATAGGTTTCTGTCATACCATAAGAAGAATAAATCATGCTAGTATGCCCTTTTAGAGCAGATCTTAAAGAATCATCGACAGGAGCTCCTCCCACAATGATTTGTTTAAATTGTTCAATGTGGTCGAGAGAATTGCGCAACTGGTGTGGTGTCATAGCCGTAAAGTCGTAGGTTTTGAAGACCTTTAGCATTGTGGTTGGTTCGATAACATCAATCCATAATCCAGCCAATAAAGCCCGAATGACCATCATCTTCCCAGCGATATACCGAACAGGTAGGCATAGAAGGGCTTGCTCTGTCGGTTGCAGATTGAATGCCTTGACTGTTGTCATCGCAGAAGCCAACAACATAGTTTTTGAAGCGAGAATTTGTTTGGGTTCACCAGTAGAACCACTCGTTTGAAGCAAAATATCAGGTTGGTCAGAAAACCAATCCAAAAGAAATCTACCCAATTCGTTCAGGTACCCCTGATTTGCTTGACTAAGTTCGTGAGCATGCGACAACAGATGGTCACGGTCATAGGGGACCCCATTTAAGCAAAAATCAGAATGCATTAAGAGGGATTAGAAATAGACCCCATCAATTTTAATTTCCAAGCACTCCACTTATATTTTTTGCTTAGTATAAATCCAACCAATGAATAAATGATAACAGGCAGAATAATATATTCTGCCAATACAGGATCTGAAACATCTTTATATAGTGAATTTGTTTGAAAAGCAGTCCAATCAGAAGTCACGAACAAAGCGATTACTAAATTATTGGCAGCGTGGAAACCGATAGATAGTTCGAGTCCTTCATCCATCAAGGTGATTATTCCTAAAAATAGCCCTGTGATGATGTAAACTGAAATCAACCCATAACCTAATTTAGCTACTTCTGGATTCAAGGAATGAAGAAGTCCAAAAGAAATGGAGGTGATCAACAATGGAGCCAATCGACTTTTGAAAGCTGTACCAAGCCCCTGAAACAAATAACCCCTCACCAATAATTCTTCAGTAGTAGTCTGCAAAGGAATCATCAATATAGCAATTAGCACAAGTCCAAAAAATCGTTCTGGGTCATAGTTCCAAATATAATCATCTGGAGATAATGCTAGATCGATAGCTAAGGAAAAAACCGCTAAAACAGTCACTATTAAAAACGAAAAAGCGACACGACTCCAGTCAAACGAGGTACGACTCGTTACAAGGAATTTGAGTGGCTGACCGTGCAAAAAACGGACAATCATAAGAACCCCAAAAAAAGCAAATGCAAAGGGCAGAAGCATGTAAAATAAAGTAGTGTTTGGTTCGAGAACAGAAAGCATTTCTGTTTCTGACATTCCAGCAAGTTTTCCAGCACCTGCTTCTGCCATTAAGGCGATTCCAAATGGAAAAGAAGCTATAAAATAAATTAATATTATTAGAAAGACGCCAACGAAATAACGCCAAGCATCTGATTTTCCCTTATAAGCATTCTCTAAAAACATGATTTGATTGTAAAGTCAGTAAATCTATTGGGGTCAAATCCCATATTTTGACCACTAATATACAAAGGTGTATCAATATTGTTTGTAAATACACTACCAGTTCCAAGCCCTTGTGGTCGATTAATTTTTTTTGTGCTAACCCATTGAGCAATTGCATTGAGTCCAACGTTGCTTTCAAGTGCACTTGTTGCCCACCAGTCAATAGAATCCTTTTCGGCTATTGACACCCACTGATCGGCACCTTTCCAGCCACCTACCAAACTGGGCTTTATTATAATGTATTGTGGTTTTATTTGTTGAACCAAATTTACTTTATCTTGTTTGGAGGTGATGCCAATTAATTCCTCATCAAGTGCGATTGGAATAGGTGAAGTTTTACATAAAGCGGCCATTGCTTTCCACTGACCAGTAGCAATGGGCTGTTCAATGGAGTGAATGTTATAAACTGAAAGTCTGCTTAATTTTTGCATGGCATCTTCAGTTTGAAAAGCACCATTAGCGTCTAATCGAAGCGTAAGATCAGAACTATGAAATCGTTTTCTAATATGGTTTAAAAACTTGCATTCTGATTCGAAATCAATTGCACCTACTTTGATTTTGATACAAGAGAAACCAAGGTTAATTTTTTGTTCAAGCTGAGTCATCATGGTATCAACATTGCCCATCCAAATCAATCCATTAATTGGAATTGTTTGTTGATGACGAGTAAACTGAGTATCGAAATGCAATAAAGGGTGATGTGAGTTTAGTCCTGAAAAAGCCATTTCGATGGCAAATTGCAAAGCAGGTGCTTTGGCATAGCGATGGAGAAGGAACTCCTTTCCCATTTTGAGATATTGAGGAATTTCCTCCAATATCTTTTGGACATCTTGAACAGACTCTGGGCTAAGTCCTTCAATGATGCTACACTCCCCAATGCCATATTGATTGCCCTTGGAGATTTGAATCAACCAACTGTCTTTGTGACACAAAACCCCTCTAGAAGTTCCGCCAGGTGTTTTGAATTGAAGTTGATGTCTAATCCATGAAAATTCCATACTTAAAAGAAAATTAACAACAAACTAAACGAAATGGCATAAAAAAAAGTCAGTAAAGCAATTTTTTTGAGTTCTGGGTCGAGGTTTTTCTCGTTGTGTATTTGAAACACAACCATGAGGTGCATTGATATCGGAATCATCATGATCACCGACATCACAACAAAAGCAATGGCATGGTAAATTAATCCATAAAAAACCGTTAAAATAACAGGGATAGCAACCAGTCCTAGTTGATATAACGCAGCCTTTTCAGCACCCAAACGAACAGCAATCGTAGTTTTCCCAAATTGCTTATCGTTTACTCGGTCGCGCATATTATTGACGTTTAAAACTCCCACAGATAGTAACCCTATTGAGATTGCTGGAAAAATCAACGAGAGATCCAATTCGAATGTATATAAATAATGGCTGCCTAAAACACTGATAAGACCAAAAAACAGAAAGACAAATAAATCTCCCAAACCCTTATAACCATATGCGTTAGAGCCAACTGTGTATCGAATAGCAGCAACTATGGCAAAAAAACCCAATCCGAGAAAAGTCAAAGCAGTTTTACTCAATCCAAAAGCACTATAAACCAGTAGAATTGTTAAGAGAACAGCAACTCCAGATATGACAAAAATTGCTTGACGGAGTTGGGTTCTAGAAATCAGTTCAGATTGAAGGATTCTTTTAGGCCCAAGCCTTTCATCATTATCTGTCCCTTTGATACCATCGCCATAATCATTCGCAAAATTGGAAAGCAATTGATAGCAAGTCGTAGTGAGGATAGCGAGTGTAAATACGCTAACATTTAAATCACCTTTCAAAAAGGCTGACGATGACCCTATTATTACTCCAGAAATTGAAAGCGGAATGGTCCTCAATCTAGCTGCTCTGATCCAAGTCGTAAAAGTCACCCTATTCAAAAATTTGATTATAAACTAAGGGAATTTAGGGTATTTGTTGAAATCTGGTCGTCGCTTTTCCAAAAAAGCATTTTTACCTTCTTGCGCTTCTTCCGTTAAATAGTACAATAGCGTTGCGTCTCCAGCGAGTTGCATCAAACCGTGTTGCCCGTCTAATTCTGCATTTAAACTGCGTTTTATCATGCGAAGTGCCAAAGGGCTTCTTTGCTGCATAAGTTCACACCATTCTAAGGTAGCAGACTCCAAATCTTCTAAGGGAACAACGCGGTTCACCAGACCCATATCTAAGGCCTCTTGCGCGCTATACTGCTTACACAAAAACCAAATTTCACGTGCTTTCTTTTGACCGACATGACGAGCCAAATAGGATGATCCAAAGCCCCCGTCAAAGCTACCTACTTTTGGACCAGTCTGTCCAAAAATAGCATTTTCACTCGCAATAGTTAGATCACAAACGACATGGAGAACATGACCACCACCAATGGCATACCCATTGACCATTGCTATTACCGGCTTAGGCAACTCCCGAATCTTTTTGTGTAAATCGAGAACATTTAACCGTGGTACGCCATCATCTCCGATATATCCTCCAATTCCTTTAACATTTTGATCCCCACCACTACAAAAGGCTTTATCACCAGTACCTGTAAAAAGAACAATGTCGATATCATCGCGCTCTCTGCAAATTTCAATAGCTTCAAGCATTTGCATATTGGTCTCGGGACGAAATGCATTGTAAACCTCTGGACGGTTAATCGAAATTTTAGCAACTCCGCTGTAGATTTCAAACAAAATATCGGAGTAAGTTTCTATGGGCTTCCAAACTGCTTTCATATTCAATTTTTTACAAAATTAAGACTTAATCTGATTGTTTACTTAAATACCTAAAATAGGATTGCAAAACTAAGTCATTGGTAGTTGAAGGCGTTTTGATTTCCAATATTTTTCCACAATTAGATTTTGAAAAAAATCGCCTCAAAGCCAAACGGAGACCAATACTAGTTCGTACACTTTGATAGGACAAGCCATACTGTTTTGCCATGTGTTTTGCAGTTCTCTTATGTTTGGTTTCAAAATAAGTTTCAAAGCCAGGCGCTTCTTTGGCATTTGGTAATATCCTAAAAATACCTCCCCCTCCATTGTTTATGACAATCAACCTGAAATTAGCTGAAATATATTGGTTCCAAAGAGCATTTGAATCGTAAAAGAAACTCAAATCACCAGTGATTGTCAAAGTTGGCCTGTCACTACCAACAGCTGCACCGACGGCTGTCGAAATACTTCCCTCAATTCCACTTGTCCCTCGGTTGCAAAAGGATTGGGAATCTGTTGACACAGGAAATAACTGCGCATATCGAATCGGGGAACTGTTTGACCATTGTAGCAAATAATTTTTCGGAATCACACGCATGATTTTATCAAAAACCAATAGATCACTGAATGGTGCATTTGCAAGAAAACTTTTGTGTGCGATTTCTCTTTGTCGTGACAACAGAAGCCACTGGTCTTGAAAGTTCGCTTTGGAGTCAGATGAAGATGTAAGGTCAGAAAAAAAAGAATTTGGATCAACCTTAAGGTGCTGAACGCCCAAATAATAGGTGTCAAGGGGTCGATCGGTTCCGACATGATGGTGTGGGACTCCTTTGTATGATCGTAACAACGACTTTATCTTTTTCGAAACCACCATACCCCCCATTGTGATTAAAAGGTCTGGGGCAAGTGATTGAAAAATCACTTTACTTTTTTCTTGCTGCTCTATTGGTATAATTACCCGATCAATATGGGCAATAAAGTTGCTGTGATGAAGATTGGAGGTGATTTCGTGTAGGACGACAACCCTTGGGTCATGCGCTAAAACCGAAATGCTCTTTGCATTTAAAGTATCTGGAGAGAAAGTTCCCACCACAACAAGGATACGCTTGGATACCTTCCACTTTAATTGAACGGATTTGAGATTTTTTGGTTGAGGTTTTTCTGGCTGTTTCACTTGATCGACTACCAAGTCTTTTTGATCTTGAAACTCGTAAAGAGGTTCTTCTAAAGGAATATTAACGTGTATTGGTCCTTTTTGCGAAAGCATTTCAGAGAGTACATTTTGAAGATTTATTGAGTTGTCATTTTCAATTGTTTTTTGTTGACTCTCAATCTCTTTCGGAGTAGATTGAACATCAATCAACTGCTGCGTATTACTCTCAATAATTGCAGCTCGATTATGAGTGATATCCTGTAAAAGAGAAGTTTCTGAAATGAGGTGTTTTGAAAACACACCAGATTGTCTAATGGTTTGGCCGTTCCCAATATCGATTTGATAAGTTGGACGATCAGCACTTAACACTACTAGTGGGTATCGACTATAATATGCCTCAGATACAGCTGGATAAATGTTTAAAAGCGCAGACCCTGAAGTACACAATACAGCAACTGGCTGACGAAGTTGTTGAGAAAGTCCAATTGCAAAAAACCCTGCGGAGCGTTCGTCAACAATACTGTAGGTCGTGAACTTTTTGTGAGTTGTTAATCCAACTGTAATCGGGGAATTTCTTGAACCGGGTGCAATAACGATATAGTGAACCCCATAATTGAGAAGTTGTTGAATTACCAAGCGAACAACGGGAATGGTTGAGAGGTTCATAGCAATTGCAAAGTTACAAAATGCTCTTATTGTTCACTAACCAATATACGCCCCATTGTATTTGCCTTTTGGAGAACCTCTTGCCACTCGTCTTGTGGATTGCTTTTTTCGGTAATTCCACCGCCGACATAAACTGTCGCAGTATAATCTTGAATAGACATGCATCGAAGATTGACATAAAGATTTGTTTGATTAGGGGAGAAGACCCCCAAAAACCCTGAATATAATGACCGATTCAATTGCTCATGACGACCTATAAAGTCAAGTGCCATCTGTTTTGGCACTCCCCCAACAGCAGGGGTTGGGTGAAGTGCTTGAGCTGCGTCAATTGGAGAAATTGACAGCTCTGCAGTTATCGTTGTTCGTAAGTGCTCCAAATGACCAGCGCGGATGGTTTCATCATCTGAATATTTTATGAGTTCACTTGGTGTGTATTGCCTTAAGGTGTTTACAATTTCTCGAACAACAAACTCCTGCTCTTCCTTTTCCTTATTTCCCCATTCACTTGAGCCACAAGGTCGCGTACCCGCCAAAGCCATCGTTTGCAAACGATGACCGCTCATTGTGATTAATCGCTCAGGTGTTGCTCCCATCCATAACCCACAATCTGGATGAAACATTAAATAATTAAAGGTGTTTGTGTATTGCGCTAGGATTCGTTTAAAATAGGACAATGGCGAATTTACTGCGCCATTGTATTGAAGGGAAGTCGCCAGTACAACTTTTTTTAGAGGTGATTCTTGAATACTGGAAAGGGCTTTACGAATAAGGTCAGTGTGTTCTTTGTGCTTATTTTCAAAATCAGCCCATTTTATTTCTTCCAATGTAGAGGGTGCAATTTCTGGATTGTATTCAAAATCAAGAATCTTGTGGGAATAAATCGAAAAATAAATTGAAGAGTCAAAAGGGCTTACAATAAACTTTTTATTTGATTTTTCAAATGTCCCGAAATCGAGAAAAGCTGTCAGCTTGGTTTGATTTGGGTGTCGAAAAACAACAAATGGCAATTTGTTTTGAAAATGGTGTTCAATATCTTCAAAAAATGATTTCGAGATCAAAACCGTTACTTTTTAATCGGAAGGATAAGCGTGGTCAAGGAACATGTTGATACCAAACGATTTTGATCATCTGTAATTTCAATCGACCATACTTGCATCGTTTTGCCTTGATGTGTAGCCATTGCCTTGGCGTGTACAAATCCCGATCGAACACCTCTTACATGCTTAGCAGATACATCGATTCCACGTAACATATGGTCTTTTGGAAGGCAAAATACAGCAGCCGCTGAGCTTCCTACAGTCTCGGCAAGAGCAGCAGTCGCCCCTCCGTGAAGGACGCCATCTGGTTGATGTACTGCTGGACTAACAGGCATACGAGCAACCAAATAGTTTTCTCCAATTTCTGTGAACTCAATCCCAAGGGTCTGCATGAGTGTACCATGGTTTCTGATATTGATTTTTTTGAGAAGTGTTGATTTGTCCATCGTGATTGCTAAATTACAAAAACGCACTGCGAATAACAGTGCGTTTTTGAATTAAGAAATAAGATTTAAAGAATTTATTTGACTTCTTCAAAGTCAACATCTTCTACATCTTCATCGTTGGTCTCTGCAGATTGTGAACCTGTATCTGCTTGTGGTTCAGCGGCACCGCCTTGATCGGCTTGTGCTTTGTACATCTCCTCAGAAGCATTTTTCCATGCCTCATTGATGCTGTCTAGTGCAGGCGTAATCGCCTCTATGTCTTTTGCTTCATATGCTTTTTTCAAGACTTCTAAGGCTTCCTGAACCGGCTTTTTCTTGTCGTCTGACAATTTATCTCCAAAGTCAGTCAACTGCTTTTCAGTTTGAAAAATCATCGCATCAGCGTTGTTTAGAGTATCCACTTGATCTTTCGCCTTTTTATCGGCTTCTGCATTTGCTTCAGCCTCCTTCTTCATCTTTTCGATTTCTTCTTCTGTTAACCCAGAGGAGGCTTCAATGCGAATGTCTTGAGACTTGTTTGTGGCCTTATCTAGTGCGGTAACCTGGATCAAACCATTGGCATCAATATCAAAGGTTACCTCGATTTGAGGAGTTCCCCTCGGAGCTGGCGGAATTCCATCTAGGTGGAATCTACCAATGGTTTTGTTATCAGCAGCCATAGGACGCTCACCTTGTAAAACATGAATTTCTACAGAGGGCTGGTTGTCAGCTGCTGTTGAAAACACTTGTGATTTTTTAGTTGGAATCGTTGTGTTTGCGTCGATTAACTTGGTCAGTACTCCACCCATGGTTTCAATTCCCAATGAAAGGGGTGTTACGTCGAGCAGTAACACATCTTTTACATCACCAGTGAGTACACCTCCCTGAATCGCAGCGCCAACAGCAACAACTTCATCAGGATTTACCCCTTTAGATGGTTTTTTATCAAAGAATTTTTGAACTTCTTCTTGAATTATGGGAATTCGAGTGGAACCACCCACCAAAATAACTTCATCGATTTCATCAGTTGATAGTCCTGCATCTGAAAGTGCATTCTTAACAGGTGTCATTGAGCGTTTAACCAATTCAGCGGACAACTGCTCAAATTTGGCTCTTGTTAATGTTTGAACAAGGTGTTTTGGGCCAGATGCAGTTGCAGTTACATAGGGTAAATTTATTTCAGTTTGCGTTGAGGATGACAATTCAATTTTCGCTTTCTCAGCAGCTTCTTTCAATCGCTGAAGAGCCATTGGATCTTCTCGTAGATCAATATCTTCAGCAGATTTAAACTCCCCAGCAAGCCAATCAATAATTACTTCATCAAAGTCATCTCCACCAAGGTGTGTGTCTCCATTGGTTGACAATACTTCAAATACACCATCTCCAAGTTCTAAGACTGAAATGTCAAAAGTTCCACCACCAAGATCATAGACTGCAATTTTTCTGTCGCTTCCGCCTTTGTCAAGACCATAAGCCAATGCTGCCGCTGTTGGTTCATTGATAATTCTGTGAACTTTTAAGCCAGAAATTTCCCCTGCTTCTTTAGTAGCTTGACGTTGAGCATCGTTAAAATAGGCAGGAACAGTGATCACAGCATCTGTTACTGACTGACCCAGGTAGTCCTCTGCAGTTTTTTTCATTTTTTGCAAAATCATAGCAGAAAGTTCTTGCGGGGTATACAAACGGCCATCGATATCAACACGCGGAGTATTATTATCCCCCTTTACAACGGCATAAGGAACTCGTTTAATTTCTTTTTTGGATTCGGAAAATTTATTTCCCATAAATCGCTTAATGGAGGAAATGGTTTTGGTTGGGTTTGTCACAGCTTGGCGTTTTGCTGGATCTCCAACCTTGATTTCACCTCCCTCAACGAACGCAATGACAGATGGGGTTGTTCGCTTACCTTCTGCATTGGGAATAACAACAGGTTCATTACCCTCCATAACGGAAACGCAAGAGTTTGTTGTTCCTAAATCAATACCGATTATTTTGCTCATATTTTATGTTTTTAAAGTAAGCTCCAATGACTATGCCATGAGGTATATACTGACAGGGTGGCAGTCATTTTTCGGGTTTCAGCTTTATAATGTATTTTTGGACAAACTTGTGTCATGTCCAAAAGCAACAAAGAATATAAACGAGTTACTACGAACAGTCTAATTGAAATGAAAGCGTCTAATGAGAAGATTTCTATGCTAACCGCATATGATTTTTCAATGGCCAGTGTAGTCGATGCTGCCAATGTTGATGTAATCCTAGTTGGAGATTCTGCCTCCAATGTCATGTCGGGTCATGAAACAACTGTACCTATTACTTTAGATCAAATGATTTATCATGCATCAGGGGTAGTTAAGGCGAGTAAACGTGCTCTTGTTGTGGTTGACTTACCATTTGGCAGCTATCAATCCGACTCACAAGAGGCACTTCGTTCATCTATTCGTATCATGAAAGAGTCAGGTGCCCACGCTGTCAAGGTTGAGGGTGGCGAAGAAATTGAACAATCGATTACCAATATTCTCAATGCTGGAATCCCGGTAATGGGCCATTTGGGTCTGACTCCGCAATCTATCTATAAATTTGGTACTTACTCTGTCAGAGCTAAGAATAAGGAAGAAGCTCAAAAACTAATTTCGGATGCAAAAAAGTTAGAAGAGCTTGGTTGTTTTGCAATTGTTTTAGAAAAAATACCTTCTTCACTGGCAAAACAGGTTGCTGAATCCGTGCGTATTCCAATCATTGGGATTGGAGCCGGTTCAGATGTTGATGGACAGGTGCTCGTTGTTCATGACCTCATAGGTTTAACCAATGCGTTTAATCCACGTTTTTTAAGAAGGTATATGAATCTTTATGAGGATATGAAAAAGGCCATAGAAAACTATGTTTCTGATGTCAAATCAATTGACTTTCCAAATCAAAACGAACAATATTAATTGTCTGATTTATCTGTAATTTACGAGGA
>MDTG01110276.1_pt1 | contig 11112 bp, 10 predicted proteins | sample 811421 | NCBI WGS metagenome assembly MDTG01 (sample SAMN05326645, study PRJNA326480) | marine metagenome | isolation source: seawater | place: Pacific Ocean: South East | collected 2011
TAACGAATCTAAAGAATCATTTAGAATAAAGATTTATTTTAGGTTATTTTGGTCTAAAGACCCTTTCGAACATCAATATATTATTAAATTGTTTTGATATATTTTCAAAATTTTATGGGATGAGAAAAATACTATCAATAATATTTTTAATTCTAAGTTTCATTGTCTTAGCAAAACTTAGTATTTCAAAAGATAAATCTTTTAAAGAACTCAAACCTCTTTATTTCAATTCTAGTTCACATTTTATGGAATTAGATTCTAGAAAAATTCATTTTCGTGATGAGGGGAGTGGATATCCTATTATTTTGATTCATGGTACTGGTGCATCACTTCATACTTGGGATTCATGGACCAAAGAGCTTACAAAAACAAATCGTGTAATCCGACTTGATTTACCAGCATTTGGTTTAACAGGGAAAGACCGATTTAAACGTTATTCGGCTGAGGATTATGTTTCTTTACTAAATGACTTTTTAAAAAAATTAGAGGTAAAGGAATTTCATTTAGCAGGAAACTCCTTAGGTGGGCTGGTAGCATGGTTGTATACTTCTAAATATGATGAAAAGATAAATAAACTATTATTGTTAAATCCTAGTGGCTTTTCTTCTAAGAGAGCACCTTTTGTAATTCAATTGGCTAGAACACCATTACTAAATTTATTTCTTCGATATTTTACACCGAGATTATTTATTGAAAAAAACCTTAAGGAAGTTTATTATGATAATTCTCTTATAACCGAAGAAACTATAAGTCGGTATTATGATCTTACATTATTTGAAGGAAATAGAAGTGCATTTATTGATAGAGCAAATATTAACCACGAAGATTATTCTTTGAAATTACAGGATATTAAAACACCAACATTAATTCTTTGGGGTGAAAACGATGAGTGGATTTCAGTTGAGAATTCCTCTAAATTTAAAAATGCTATAAAAAATTCAAAAGTTGTAATAATGCCTAAAACAGGTCACATTCCTATGGAGGAAAAACCATCTGAAAGTTTACGTATAGCTTTAGATTTTATACAGTCTGAAAAAGACTCAATTAATTCAATTGAATTTTAGAGGACTATAATCCTGCTAATGGACTTTAAAAGCTTTTTTTAAGTTTACTGATCATAAAAATTAACCCTCCAATTGGAGGGTTAATTTTAAATTTTAATATTTTCTACCATGCAAAATGAACGAGCTCTGCATTCAAAGAACCATGTATTTTTCTACTGGCTATACCATACTTTATAGCCATTTGTTCTACAAAAGAGGGTTTCCACTCGTTTTGAGGCGTATCTGGGTTTGGAATCTCAAAAATTGAGTGAGTGACTGGCTTATATGCATTATCAGTACGATCTACAATTTCGTTAAGCTCCCAATAAAGTCTAGTTTTAGATTCTTTATGAGAAGGTAAAAAGAACTTTCTTTCAAAATCAACATAATCATCGTTCAGTTTTTCTATTCCGTGATATACACCTTTAGTCCCAACTGATGGTGTTATATTCTCTACGAGAAAAGTATCCAATCCTTTGTTTGTATAGATCACAGATTTTTTACGATATCTGTTGTTTAGAGTTTCTTCTGTGTATTTTTTTATTATTGAACGCTTGGTTTTACCCTTATGGGCAGTCTTTATTTCATTTTCCCACCACTCAGGTGTTTTTGAGTTCATTTGTTTCATTTGGTCTTCATTGGCAAAAATATTAAAGATAAGGTAGTCAGACCAAGCATTATTATTATTGCTAGATTGGTCTACTTTCCAAACAAACCAACCTATTTGCATTCCTTCTTTGACATGCTTTGCTTTTATTGTTTTCCAAAAAGCTTCGAAATCAACATAATCATTTTCTAGACCTTCATTTAAAGTCACTTCTTCAACCTGCCGATAAACTGATGACCAATCCTGAGCCGTCAATAAATTAAATGTTGAAATTAAGAATATGCTTAAAAGTATTTTTTTCATTTTAATTGATTTAAGATTAATAATTCTAAGATATCAAGATCAAACTAAATTTACAAATACTTAACCTAATCTATTTTAAAGACACATTTTGAAAAAATTAAATTCAATAATACCATTGGTAAAAATGACAATAGTAGTTAAAGAGGAATTATAGACAGCAGATCTATTGTTTTCTCTCGAGGACTGCTATCTCCAACTATTTTTAGAGTATGTTCTCCTGAATTCAGATTTAATTTTTCGAAAATTTTAACATAGTATTGTCCGTATTCATTAGAATCATTTTTTAGACTGAATTCACCATAATTTTTTCCATCTAAAAATATTGTAACCTTCCCACCTTCAGAGTTTCGATATGCATAATACTGCACAGCCTTTCCATAGAAACTTATTTCAGCTTTACAATCTTTATAGCCAAATGAAAGTGATGCTCCTGATGCATTCCATTGGTCTTTTTTAATTCTAAAACCTTCGTATTTCCAGCGGTTATCGTTATCTTCTATAATCATCCAAGGCACATTTGTTTTTGGGATCTCATCCTTTTTAATGGGGTTATTTTTTATGGGAATTACCCAATTATTAGACTGAATTGCTCCTTTCATATTCTCAACTACAACCTTATCAATAATTTTGATTGCTCTTTTTGCCATATCAGTAAAATTATCGATTGGTTTTGGCATGTTATACCTTGAACGTTGAATATCATATAGGTTAGAGAAGTTATTTTTATTGAAATGCTTTTGAAGCTCTTCATGTCCATATAGAATCCCCAAAAGCCCTCCCCAAGTTGAAGTTGGATTATCAGAATCCCACCCACTCATACATCCAATTCGAATAGTTTTTTTGTAATCCCCTTCACCATAGAATAAACTTACCATAGATGCAGCAAAATTAATTCCTGAGTCCCAAGGATAACGGTATTTATAGCCTGCATTAATTTCATATTGGTAACGTTGAGCTACCTTATCACGAGTCAGCTCCCAATTGTCCTTATCAAGGTTTACCTCATATTCTGACTTAACGAAATCATACATATCGGCAATGTATGACCAATCTGGGATTCGTTTTCTTGCTTGTGTTGCTAACCAAAAAACCTGATCCTTACGGGATAAAGATTGGTCAGCTAAAACAGCCATAGAATGCATGATAACATAAAACTCCGAAGCCCATTTTGAATGAAGATATGCGGTAGTCCTAATAGGTAGGTATGCCATATCAAGTGCAACTTCTGGACGTCCTGGGGCTAGAACACCAAAAATTTCAGTGGTTAGCTGAGCGTCAATCATATCCCACATGGGGTTATTTTTTGGTAGAGAAGTTTCAGGTGGAATCGCTCCATTTTGCATTTGACCTAAAGCAGCCAAATTTGAAACCCAAAGTTTGGGTAATCCAATATGATCTTGCCATACTGAACTAATTTCTTTACCTGTGAGCTTGTTATTATTAAACTTTTCAATTGCATACATGTAAATATATTCTATATCCGTATCGTCATCTGCTCCCCATGGATCTTGATTAAGAACATAATCAAATTTATTTTCACCAAAATCTGAATCGGTAAAAAAAGGAAATTTGGTGCGCTGATTTTCTGTGGGAAGGCCAGTCCAATTAGCTATGCAACTTCCTAGCCAGAATCCTCTTAATCGATCTTCATACCTTTCTTTATCAATAGTAATGCTATCTGTTGAAAAAGCGAAGGACAGAGAGCAATTCATCCAAACAATAAAAAAGATATATGAAATTCTATTATTCATAGAGAATTAGTTATGAGGTAAGAATTATTAAGTTTTAGAAAATAACCCTCCACATGGGAGGGTTTAATTTATTAATTCAGAATATTTGCGTTATAGTAAACATCTTCTCTTACTATCATTCCTTCATTATCAAACCACATCTGACTATGTACAGGCATTTTTACGATCTTATTTGTGCTTTTATTCTTTAATGTAAATTGCATCCATATATATGCTACCCCACCATCGCCTTCATAATCCATATAGTCTGGATAACCTACCTCATCAAGGGAAATCACTTCAAATAAGCTAAATATATTTTTAACATTCTCAATATGATCTTCTAATGAGTTGAATTCTTTGTCAATAAGATTGCTGTCGTAAATCCTTGCATTTTTATTAAAGTTTTCGAATGTAGCATCAATATTTCCTTGCTCTACATTATAATAAACTAATCTTACTTTACCTAAATTCGGATGATCTTTATAAATAGTTCCATTTGTAATAGTTTGTCTTGAAAGATTCCATTTTTGCCATGCAGCTTGATTATCGGACCACCAAAAACGAATAATTTTATCTCCTTTTTTATCAAATACAAATGTTGCATTAAATGGAGTTCGAAGTTTAAAACCATTATTTTTATCCCAAGCAATAAATTCTTGAAAAGTTTGAACAAAAAGACCAGATCTTTTATATTCAATTGCATCAGAATAAGCCTGACCTTTATCTTTTAATGAGATGTTAATAAAATTTTTATTAATCCAAGTAGACTGCCCTATCAAATTATTAATATCACCCCCTTTATAGCTTGGGCTATTATTCATAGAGCTACCCATTTTAAACCCTTCACCCGTAATTTTTTTGAGTGTTTCAGTATCACCACTTATCCAAGCTTCAGTAAATTGATTTACAATATCAATAGCTGGATGTTTATCATATACCTTCCCATTATTATTTTTTTGAGAAAATGAAATTAATGGAAGCGAAACAAATATTAGAAATAGTTTTTTCATTTTAAATGATTTATAATTAACAATGTGGAAATATAAAGAGATAATCTGAGCAGACCTATATCAATATCATTTATTCATGTTTTGACTAAAACAACCCACCTTGTTCCAATAAAGTAGTTCAAACATGAAATGGAATTAATTCTTATAATTAATCTTTATTTTTACTAAAAGAAGCTGGAGATTTTAGATAAAAGTCAAGAAAGTCTTTAATTTTTCCATAACCTTTAATTTGATTTTCTTTTTTGCGAAAACCATGTCCTTCATCTTCAAAGATTACATATTCTACTGGGATTTCATTTTTCTTTAACTCTGCTACAATTTCATCCGATTCTACTTGAAGAACACGAGGATCATTTGCTCCCTGAAGAACCATTACAGGATTTTTGACTTGTTTCGCATGAAATAGCGGAGATATTTTTTTCAATCTTATTGAATCTTGAGAATATGGATCTCCCAACTCATTATACAATGCTTTTCTACTGGCTTCCCAAAAAGGAGGAATAGACTTTAGGGTTCTGATCCAATTTGTAACCCCAAAAATATTTACTCCCGCTTTGAATTCATCCGGAGTAAAAGTCATAGCTGCCATAGTCATATATCCACCATAGCTTCCACCTATAATTCCTATACGTTCGGGGTCTATATAATCTTGCTGTTGAAGCCACTTTTTTCCCCAAATACAATCTTGTAAGTCTTTATCCCCATGGTTTTTATCATCCATTTTATAAAAGTTTTTTCCATATCCACTGCTTCCTCTATTATTTACAGCTAAAATAGCATAACCGCTATTTGTCAAGTATTGAATAAGAGGATTAAAATTCATTCGAGATTGACCTCCGGGACCACCGTGTACCCAAACCATTGCAGGAACTTTATTTTGACTTGATGCAATAAGAGGCTTATAATATATGGCAGGGACTTCAAGACCATCAAAGGACTGGTAACGAACTACCTCAGCCTTAACCAAACTTTTGGGATCTATTTCTTTATTCAAACTATTTGTCAACTTAACCATGGATTTGGTCTCCATATCATAAACAAATAAATCATTAGGCATTTTGGAAGAACCAACACTTAACCTGATCTTTTGCTCACTTTCGGAAAAACTAACCCCAGTAATGTCAGCATTTTCAAAAGATGGAAATTCTATTGGCTTGTTTGAATTGGAATCAATCACTTGAATAGAGTTTTTACCATCTTCGTTTATCCCAATTATTCTATACTTTTCATTTTTACTTGAATAGCTATACATAACATCCCAATTTGTTTCAAAAACAACAGTGGATTCACTTGTTTTAATATCGTATTTATTGAGATAAGTAAATTCCTTACCAACATCCGTAATGTAATAAAAGCCTTTATTATCATTTGAAAATCCAGCAGCTGAATAACTGCCAGGGGCGGTTGATATCTCTTTTTTTTCACCTTTAATAATATCAAAAAGGTAGAATTTATTTTCACTTGTGGTTAAACGTTCGGAAAGCAATAGGTATTGTTCGTTATTCGAAATTGAACTTAGTGATAAATTATCTTTATTTTCATAAACCATCCTAGACTCCAGCCGACCTATGTCCATCTTATAAAGATCAAAGTATTTAGAATCTCTTTTGTTTGAAAGATAATATAGAAAAGTATTGTCTTGAGACCATTTATAAAAAATACTTTTTTCATTTTCTCCTGGAGTTAGATCTATCGTTTGACCACCTCTTTTCTGAAGATATAGATGATTAATTTCATTTCCTCCCTTATCTGCGGTATAAATAAAATCATTGCTTGCTGGAACATAGGATTGAACAAAAAAAGACTCCAGTTCTGAAGAAGATAATTTTGTAATAGCCCCACTGCTGATACCAACTTCGTACACATTATATATTCCACTTTCATTACTACTGTAGATTAACCTTTCTTCATCTGAAGAAAAAGATCCCCCATACACACTAATGTTATTAAAAAAGTCCTTAATATCGTAATTATTCACCTGTTTTTTTGAAGATGATTGGCATCCTAAAAAAACTATGATTAATGCAGTAAGTGTTTTTTTCATTTTTTAAGATTATATATAAATATAAAAAAACCCTCCACTTGGGAGGGTCATATTTGCATTAAAATTTTTAATTCCAGGACGAGCTCAATTGAGGTAGTCTTTGATGATGCCTAGTCATATTTCTTTCAACAGACATTTGTAATTTTTGAGAATCCTCTTCATAAGAATCTTTTCCAAAAAGCTCATCATATTTTTCAACTACAACTGGAAACATTTTTGAATTTTCATTGTATTCAGCTTCAAAATTTTCATGATGATACCTTACCATTACCCAGTTTCCGTCACATCCAGAAATACAATTTAAAGTAGATATTCTATTTGGCCATCCAGCTGAATCCAATGCCTTAACGAGTCGAGTTCTATATCTCCAAAAATCTTTCTCCATTCCAGGCTTTATTTTATAAATTAAAATTCTCCTATGATTAACCATTTTATTTTCTTTAGGCATATAACTTGCCTCTTTATTTCTTGAAAGCATAGTATTCCCTACTGATGTATGAAGTTTTCCTGTTGTTTTAAACCAAAAGTCATTACCAACTTTATCAACTTTATCAAATTCACCAATATCTCCTGCATATTGCATTCTAACATAGTTTTGGGCATTTGGACCACTTAAAATTTTAAAGGTTATATAACGCGGCTGACCTTCTTTACTATTATAAATTTTAGTTTTTTCTGCTACAGCTGCCTCGAATTTAGTAACATTTTCCTGACTTACTTCCAATAATCTTGATTGAAGGTACTGTGCATTCAACCCTAGGGACATTAAGATTGATACTATTAATAAGGTAGTTTTTTTCATTTAGATATGTTTATGATTAATAAAAGTTGAATATACAAAGAACAACAAAAATTTGATTAATAAAATTTAGTTATCTGTATTAGAGTATTTGTTGAAAAACAATTAAGAATTATGGAATCAAATTCATAATTCAGCTAAATTTCCCAAGTGACCATCCAATTACACCACCCTGAAACGCACCAACAATTGAAGAAAGCAATATATCAGTTAGAACAAATTGGACTGAAACGATATTAGTTATTCCCATAAACTGAAAACCAAAGAATGTAAAAATTAAAGCCCCATACCAAACTCCAGTCATAGCGCCTTTTTTCAAATTATTTATTCCCATTTTATCAAAACTAATTATCCATAAAATAATTAATGATATTCCACTAATTAACATAAAAATAGGATTTGGAACCTCATTTACTGCCCCAGGGAAAAGTTCACTGAATTCAGCTTGCTTTGGACCATAAAAAAAAATACCAGGTAAAATACTTACTACTGAAACAGTTAAAAAAGTTGAAATAAATGCAATAATATATTTTTTCATTTTAATTGATTTATTAGAAATAATTTTCAATATAAGAAACTCTTTAATATCTCATCATAGTTTTTTGCTACCTTACTTATTACATACAATTAAAAACCCTTAACATATTAAATCTAATTATTTCAGGGAATATTTACATGAGGAAATAGGAAATACAAAGCATAAAATATATTAATTCATTAAATACTCTAACCTTCTGTTAACCAAATCGTTTGGTTCATCATGCCATTCATCAGGAAAAATTTCTTTAGAAAAATTGAATTTGATTTCGGGTTGGTATCCTTTAATCAGGCTAATGGTATTTAGGATAAGATTTGCCTCAGTCTCCGAACTTGTATTTTCCAATAAGATTTTTAAAATATTTTTTTCAAATGAAATCTTATTCAACATTAAAAACTCTACGGCACGGATTCTAACCAAGTTTACCTCATCTGTTTGTAGTATTTTTTGAATTTGAGGAACTAATCCTTTTGCTTGCATACCAAAAGAAGAGCAAACAATAAGCCCCCAGTATCGCTTCCAAGGATTTTTATCTTGAAGTGCTAATTTAATTTTTCCTTCCACCGAATCATATGGTGCTAAATTAAGATCAGCAATGGCTATCAATTCGGCTATGGCTGTTTTGTTATTTTGACCAAAAGCAGTTGGGTTTACTATGGCATTATCCAAAAGATATGGTTCAGGATAGAAACTTAAATCGGGCATTTCTTTAATTCGTTCATGGAGCTGCCCTCTCATTTGTAAAAGAATTTCCTTATGATTTTCTGAATTAGAAAGGTCATTAATCTCATGTGGGTCTTGATCTATGTTGTATAAAGCCTCTGGACTTTTGGATTCAAAAAACTGACTTTGAACATCATTAAGTTTACCCTCTCGGAAGAGGCTCAACCATTCTTTGTAGGCAAGCATTTTATAACGATAAAAGTTAAATAATGCATCAATATTAAAAGGCTGATAATTCCGTGTATACTTATATTTTCCTACCCTTAAAGTTCTAACCAAATCATATTTTTCATCAAAACGATCCGCATGACCAAAAGCAGTATTTTTATTTTGTATTTCAGATTTTTGAACTATTTTTCCCATAATGGGAGTACCATCCATGCCCGTTGGCACGGTAACTCCAGCTAAAGCAAGTGCTGTGGGTGCCAAATCTATAAACTCTACAAAGGTTTGACTTCTTGAGCCTCTATCGTAGGGAATTAGATGTTTCCACTTTTCGGGAACATACACGACCAAGGGGATTTGCAAGCCACTTTCATAAGTATAACCTTTGCTCCTTGGCAATACCCCTCCATGATCTCCATAATAAAATATGATGGTGTCTTCCATCAATCCTTGCTCATCAAGATCCTTTAAAAAATCATCCATCTGTTGGTCTGCCAGCTTATGTCTTTTCTGGAAATGATGGTATGAAAATCTAAACGTTTTAGTGTCAGGGTGATAAGGGAAAACTTTTATATGCTCCAAATCTTCATCAGTGGTTTTGTCAATCGTTTCTTGACTAAAATGGAGATTTCCTTCATGGGTTGTAGTATAATTTTGCACATGAAAAAATGGTTGTCCTGCTTGTCTGTTTTTATAGGTAGCATTTATTGAAGATTCATCCCATACCCCATCAGGCAGAATAAAATTATAATCTTGTTTATGGTTATTCGTTGTATAATAGCCTACCTTTTTGAGATAATAAGGCATGGGCATCAACTCTTTTGGCAGCGGAACATGCATTGCCGGGCGGTGATATTGTGTAAAAATTCTCGGCGCATAACAACCTGTGATTAGCGTGCTTCTTGCAACAGAACAAACAGGTGCATTTGAAAAAGCATTGTCAAAGACTATACCCTCGCGGGCTAATTTTTCAATCGCTGGCATCGACACACCATCTTCATTATACAACTTCATATAGTGCATAGAATTATCTTCTGTAGTCAGCCAAATAATATTAGGGCGTTCAACTTTTGTATGGTAACAAGATATGTTCAGGAGTATTATAATACTTAACAAAAAAAATATTCGCATAAAGAAGTTATAATTGAGAATAAGTCATTGGTAATAAATAAGTTTTGTTTGAATGGGAGTAAAAATTGTTTATAAATGCTTCATTTCTATAAGATTTTCTTAAATCCTTGAAATAGATTAATTTATAGTTAATAAATACTAATATAAAGAGAATGAGTTTCATATCAAATTCCAACCTACAATTACGCATATATAGAATTTAAATGACTTATTGAAATATTGAACTAAATTATCAGTATTCTCTTTTCTTTAAACTCACCAATTTCTTTATATATTTAGATCTAATCGTAAATTAATTCAAATGAATATTTTAATTAAGGGAAAATGTGCCACTAACTATAATGCAGTATATGAAGAATTTATTAATGGCTCTGAAACAAGATCTCAATGCTGTGATGAATCTAAAACAACCATCAGTAAAATAGATAATAATAATTTTATTGTTCTAATGTTTGACGTTAATATGCTTAAAATGAAAGAACTACTAGCTACCCCTGAAAGAGCTGAGATAATGAAAAAAAATGGTATGTCTAATGAAATGTTTCAATTCTCCCCAATAGCTTAAAATTACTAAACTTATCCTTTCAAATCGAAGGTTATTTTGTAGCTTTACTTAAAACAAAACCATATGTGTAATTGTGAATGTGTACCATGTTTAGAAGATAATTGTGTGGCTTGTATTTGCGAGCCTTGTTCTTGTTCCTCTTGCGACTGCTAGAGTATAATAAATTAAAAGCTTTATGGGCAAAAAATAGTTTGTCTGGAAAGATAATTTGGATTTGCGTTATTATTAACGCTTTATTGATTGTCTTCAATCTTTACACAGGTAAATTGTCATTTTAGTTTAGACTTTTATAATTAGTAGTTCGAATTCTTCAATTTGCCTCTTAATCAATCAAATATCTTTTCACACAAAAAGTAAGATGTCACCTTTAATTAGAAATATTTAAGCCATTTAATTTTTTTGTTGGCTTGCTTATATTGAGCAAACCACTTTGTAGGATAGTACAAAATTA
>MDTG01156038.1_pt1 | contig 11112 bp, 10 predicted proteins | sample 811421 | NCBI WGS metagenome assembly MDTG01 (sample SAMN05326645, study PRJNA326480) | marine metagenome | isolation source: seawater | place: Pacific Ocean: South East | collected 2011
GATCGAGACGCTGCAAAACGATCCAGCGGAGCGCCACCTGAACGACTGGGCTGAGGGAGCGTTTGAGACGCCGCCGGCGCCGTCTTCCGACCGGCGATCGACGCTCTGGCGGCGCCGCCAACGGCTGCTGCAGCGGCTGCCGCAGCTGCTGCAGCCGCCAACGGCGTTACCCAACGACCCCGCGGCGCTCCGCGCAAAGCTCGAAGACGTGGCGCGCACGCTGCAGAGGTTCCCGCGCAGCCGGACCGCGCTGCAGCACCGCCGCGACCTGCTCGGCGCCGTGGCAGCGTTGTTGCTCAACGTCGCCGAGACCGTGCAGGCGCACCACCGCCGGGAGAACTTTGACCACGCGGCCGAGTCGCTGCAGCTCACCGAATCGCTCGTCTCCACTGCGGCCTCGAATCCCGGCGGCCTCGCCGCGATCGGCGCTCCGCGCCCAGGCCAGGTGCCCAGCGTGCTGCACCGGTCGCCGCTCGAGTTCCTGCGGATGCTGCGCGACAACAACCAGGTGGCGCGGGAGCGGCTGTCGGACCGCAAGGATGCGATCGCCGCAGCGTGCCGCAGCATGGACATGGCGCGCGCCGAGCAGCTGCTCGAGGTCCTCGCCAACGAGTACGGCGGGACGTCGCCGACCGTCGCCGAACAACGTGACGACCTGCACCGACTCGCCTTCTACCTAGACCGGGTCGCCAGGGCCGCCCCCAACGTCGAGCGCGTGACGCCCTTGTGGGACGCTCAGCGGCTCCGCTCGCTGAGTGAGTTCGTCACCGCTGCCGGCGAAGCCCAGGCGCTGCGCGAGGGCGGCGGCGCCGTAGGCTTGCGCAGCCTGCAGCTGACGCTCGGCAACGTCGTCGAGGAGTTCCCCGCGATGGAGCAGGTGCCGCCTGTGCTGGCGGCGCTTCGTGAGGCCCTGGTCGACCTGACCGATGGGGCGTGGCGTCAACTCGCGGACGCAGAGCAGCGCCTGACGGTCGTCCCGGTCCCGGTCCGCCCGCTGCAACTCGCGCTCGGACGCCTGGACAGCCTGCGCGTTCTAGAGGCGCTAGTGGATCGGCCTGAGCAGCCGCGCAGCGCGTTGATCGACGGGATCGAACGCTTGCGGCTCGGGTTAGAGCGGGCGCGCTCCACCCGCGACCGCCTCACAGAGAACGCAGAGCACGCCCTAGCGCGCGGCCACTGGACCACCGGCCTGTTCGAGATGGAGCGCGCTGTCGAGGGCATGGCAGCGAGCGGCGAGGGCGATCAAGTCGAGGCAGAGCGGTTACGCGAACGGCTCCACGCTGCACGCCGTACCAAACAAGAGCTCGAGTCCGCTGTCCGGCGAAACGCCGAGCTCAACGCGCAATACTTGGCGCAGGAAGAAGACGCACACAGCACCACCGAAGCGCGGCTCCGGACTCTCCAAGAGCGACGAGACTGCTTGATGTTCCTAGGCATGCACGCGCAGGCGGAGCGCGCAGACCTTTACCGGCAAGACCTTCGGCAGGTGGAGACGCAAATCGCCTTAGAGCGCGCCGCTGACGCCGAGCGACGTTTGAACGCGCTCAGCGACCACGCGATGAAGCTCCGGCTGGCCCGCGAGACCCTCGAAGCGCTCGGCGTGAACGAGTCCGGCGAAGGCGACTCGGAGCGCTCGGGGCGCGTCGTGCGGCTACAGGAGCACTGGCGATCGATCGCCTGCCAGTGTCAGGACTCCATCGACGCCGAGCAGCGACTCGGCGCGCAGCGACGACGCGAACGACGCCGGATCGTAGCGATGACCGTTCTGCTCGTCATCGCCGCGATGACAGCGGTCGGCTTTGCCGTGCGGCCCTGGCTATTCAACACGCCGTTCGCCGCCAGCGATCGCTGACGCTCACAGCAGCGCGTGGTCGTCAGCGCGCGCCGCACCGCGCGGAACCTGAGAGAGGTCGAACCCGTCGAGCAACTCTCGCGGGCTGCAGGGGCCACGGCGCGGTCGCAGCCCGCTGAGCGCCGCGAGATACCCGCACAGGTCGGCCGCGTTCACGCCCTGCTGCCGGAAATATCGCAGGGACGTATCGCCGTGGCGCTTCGCGAGGCGCAGGCCGTCGGCGCCGACCAGCAGCGGCACGTGCAAATAACGCGGCCTCGTCAACCCGAGCGCGCGCTGCAGCAACAACTGACGCGGCGTACTCGGGAGCAGGTCGTCGGCGCGGAGCACTTCATCGACGCCCTGCGCGGCGTCATCGACGACGACCGCGAGTTGATAGGCGGCGTTGCCGTCGCGCTTCTGCACGACGAAGTCGCCGCGAATCTTGCCCCGCTGGGCGCCGCAGAACTCGTCCGTGAAGGACACTTCGTCGTCGTCGACGCGAAAACGTAGCGCCGCGGTTCGCCCGGTCTTCGCTTCAGCCTCCTCACGCGACGCGAAGCGACCGCGACAAGTGCCCGGGTAGACGGGACCGTCCGCAACGTCGCGCTCGTGCGGCGCCGACGCGGCCTCCTCGATCTCGCGCCGGGTGCAGACGCAGGGGTAGACGAACCCGCGATCGATCAGCTGCTGGGCGGCGGCGCGGTGGTGTTCACGCCGGGCGGTCTGCAGGACCGGCTCGCCGTCCCAGTCGAGGCCCAACCACTGCAGGTCCTCGAGTGTCTGCTCGAACGCTCCGGCTTTGACCCGCGGACCGTCGATGTCCTCGACTCGCAGCAGTAGAGTGCCACCGCGCGCGCGCACCGAGAGCCAAGCCAGCAAGAACGTGCGCGCGTTGCCGAGGTGCAGGACGCCCGTAGGGCTCGGCGCCAACCGCCCCACTGTCATCGACCCCGACGTTCCGGATGAATCCACCATCAGCAGCAGGCCTCGTTCTACGCATCGACGCCAAGGTCTGCCACGTCGAGATCGACGGAGCGCGGCGACAGCTGCCGCTCGCCGGCAAGCTGTTTGAGGAGAAGACCCACGAGAAGCGCCCGCTGGCGGTCGGAGACCAGGTCATGCTGGACGGGTCGGGGCAGGCGATCGACAGCGTGCTCCCGCGGAGCTCCCAGCTCCACCGGCGGGCCGCGGCCGAGGGCGAAGAGCTCGCACAGGTCCTCGCAGCGAACATCACCCACGTGCTCGCGGTCGCCTCGGTGAAGACGCCGCCGTTCCAGCCAGAATTGATCGACGGCGTGCTCGCCGCAGCCGCGCGGGAACAAATCCCGGCAACGCTGGTACTCACCAAGGTGGACGTCGCGCCCCAGCTCGCCGTGAAATGGGCCGAGGTCTACGCCTCTGCGGGCGTCCGCGTGCTGCAGATCTGCTCCGTCGGTGAGGCCCGCACCGACGACACGCTCGCCGAAGTCGAGCGTCTACTGCACCAAAACCGCTCCGTCGTCATCGGCTTATCCGGCGCCGGCAAGTCGTCGCTGCTCAACGCCGTGGTGCCCGGTGTGCAGCTGCGCACCGGCCACCTAAACCACATCCAGCAAGGACGGCACACCACGACGCACACCGAGCTGCTGCCGCTTCCAGGCGGCGGCCATGTCCTCGACACGCCCGGGGTCCGAAACTTCCACCTCTTCCACACAGGCTCCCAGGAGCTGCAGTTCCTGTTCCCTGAGATCGCAAAGCGACTGCCGCTCTGTGGCTTTCGGTCTTGCCTGCACGACGGCGAAGAGGACTGCGCCGTCAAGCGCGCACTGGCGGCCGAGGAGATCGCAGAGACGCGCTACGCATCGTATCTGCGCATGCTGCAGGACGCCCTCGCCGCCGAGCAGCCCGCCGCCAAGAGTGCCCGGGGCACCGCGCGGGGAGGCGGCCGCAGGCGACCCCGCTGACCGCGCGTTGCCCGACCTCGCTAGCCCTCCCAGACTAGGTATTTGTAGCCCCAGGCGAGCCAGAGCAAGGCGAACATGCCGGCGACCAACCGCCAAAAGGGAAGGCGCACCAGCGCGTCGACGAACGACCGCCCGCGCAGCAGACAGAGGAGCCCGTGCGCACCGGCGATCAGACCTAGCGACGCCAGCGTCGCGCCGAACGGCTGGGTGATGAAGGCGCCGACCAGGTCTCCGTGGACCACTTGCGCTGCCGCGGTCGTGCATCCGCAAGTCGGGCAAGGGATGCCGTAGACCTCGGGCCAACCGCATGGGTCCATGCCGAACTGCTCGTGCGTTCCGTGCCCCCGCTCGTCCGGCGAGACACCGCTGAGCTTCCACGCGGCGACAGCCGCGACCACGAAGACGACGACGGCGATGAGGCGATCAGCGATCACGGAGACGGGCCCGTCCGCGACGGGGATCGTCCAGGCGGCGCGAGGTGAAGCTGACATCGCACGCACCATCTACGGTGCGCTCACGCACCGCAAGCCTCGCCCTACGCGAAGTCGTAGACGTAGGCCATGCGGTCCTTGCGGAGGATGGCGTAGTCGAGCCCCTTCAGAACCGCGAGCTCAGCGTGGCCGAGGTCCAAGCCGCGGAACCTCGGCTCCTGCATCGTGAAGTAGTCCCGGCCAGTGACCGTGTTCTCCTCGTACGAGCCGGGCTCGATCTTGCCGCTCAGCTCGAACTGCACGGCGCCGTTATAAAACGCCCGGATCGGCCGGCTCTTGTCGTTAGCGGCGAGCTGCCGCATCGCGTCGTCACCAGCGACGTCGACCAGCTCGTGGGCGCAGATCAACTCCTGGACGTTGACCATCACTTTGGGCGTTCGGATAACCTCTGCGCTCCGCAGAGACACGAGGGTAGCGTCCTCGACCGCCAAATAGCTGCGCCGGTGGTCCTCCAGCATGTTCGACAGCCGCTTCGTCTTGTTCTGCAGCCGGCCCTTGATCAAGAACACGTCAGTGAGGAACAGATCCTCGACGAACACCGGCGCGGCGATCTTGCCGTCTTGATCAGGGTTCTCGTTCATGCGGATAGCGCGATCAGTCTTTGGCGACGATTCGTCGGACAGCACCGGCGAGATAGAAGGACCCGACGACCAACCGCGGGCCAGGGCGTTCGCGCAGCGCGCGCAGCCCAGCGACCGCGTCGACCGTCACTTCGCTTCTCACGCCGCCGGCTGCGAGCCACCCCGCGATCGTCGCGGGGTCTTCGCAAGGCGTGCCTGACAGTTCGGTGACTATGAAATCATCGGCAATCGGCAGCAGCGCGCTCAAGCCTTCCCGCCACCGCTTCCCCGCCGCCGCGGCGGTGAGCACCGACGGGCGACGTCCAGGCATTCGCCGCGCGAGCTCTTCAGCGACGGCGCGCAAAGAGCCTTCGGTGTGAGCGCCGTCGAGAATAAGCAGCTCCCCGTCGGGTTCTTCGAACAACTCGAAGCGGCACGGCAGCTGCGGCGCAGGCACGGGATCGAGCTGCAGCGTCATATCTGGCGCGATCCGGACCAAGGTCGCTGCGGCCAGCGCGAACGCTGGCAAAGAGAACGCGCTCGCGCCCGGCAACGTAAAGCGTCTGGAGCTCCCGTCGGGTAGCCACAAGAGGCCGCGCGCCGCGTCGGCGCCGTGCTCCAGTTCGCGAACGCCAAACTCCTCGCCGAGGACCAGCAGATCGGCGTCTACCCGACGCGCATGCGCGCGGACGACCTCTAAGGCCTGGCCGACCGTGCTGGTGAGGCCGACGCCGCCAGGCCGGATCGCCGGGGCCTTTTCCGCAGCGATCGCTGCGACCGTGTCACCGAGCACCTCGGTGTGCTCGAGCTCGATGTGCGTGACCACCGACGCGTCGACGGGCGCTGCGGTGGTGGCGTCGTGCCGGCCGCCCAGACCCACCTCATAGACGGCGAGGTCCACCTGACGCTCGGCGAATAACTCGACGGCGGCCGCTGTCATGGCTTCGAAGAAGGTCGGCGGCCGCTCTGGATCGACGCGTAGCAGCTGCGCCAGCAGCCGCTCTAGCACGTCGACAGACACGAGCTCGCCGCCGACGCGGATCCGCTCCAACAAGGTCTCTACGTGCGGCGAGCTATAGCAACCGACTAGGCGACCTGACGCCGCCGCGAGCGACTCGAGAAACGCTGCGGTCGTCCCCTTGCCCTTCGAGCCCGCCACTTGGACGGCAGGCCTCGCCGCGGCCCGCGCGCCGCGACGCCCGAGCAATCTTTGGACCCCGCCCAAATCCCACTCCCGTTGCTCGGGGCGCAGGCGCTCGTAATCGACCATTCGGTCGAGCAGAGGTCGCAATCGGTCGGTTGCAGGATCCACGTGAAGGATTATTTGGGGAGCGTGCGCTGGGCTCCACACGCTCCACACGCAACACTACGACCCGTCCCCGTACCAGCAAACGCATGCGCGCGATCCTCCTTCTTTCTCTAGCGGCCCTCACCCTCGTCCACGCTGGCTGCGCCCAGCGCCGCGGTCGACGCGACCGGAGCCCGCGGGAGATGCAGCACTTCACCTACTCCGAGGAGCGGTTCCAGAGCGAGGCCGTCAACCGCCGTATGCCCTATGGGGTCTATCTGCCGAAGGGCTACGACGAAGAATCAAACGGCAGCAAGCGATGGCCGCTCATCATCTGGATGCATGGAATGTGGGAGGACCACAACCGATTCCACGGCCGCGGCGGGGCCCAGATGCTCGACAAGGCCGTCACCGAGGGGTGGCTACCCCCCTGCGTTTTCGTGACCGCGAACGGCGGACGCTCATCGATGTACATGAACCGCGGCAAGGAGCGCTGGCAGGATCTGATCAGCGACGACCTCCTAAAGCACGTCTGCGCGACCTACCGCATCGCCGAGGGGCGCGACCAGCGCGCGCTGATGGGCGTCTCTATGGGCGGCATGGGAGCGCTGCGCATCACGCTGACGCAGCCGGAGTTGTTCGGGGCCGTCGCCGTGCACAGCTCCGCGGTGTTTGCGAAGGACCCCGACGACATGCCAGCGCGCCTCAAAAGCTTCGCCGGCCGCCTCGGCTTCGGCGACCCGATCGACGAGCAAATCTGGCAAAAAGTCAACCCGACCTGCATCGCCGACAAGCTCGACAAAGACGACCTAAAGGGCCTGAAGATCTATTTCGACGCCGGCAGCGAGGACCGCTACGGCTTCCAGAGCGGCAACCTGCTTCTGCACGCTTGCCTGGAGCAGCGCGAGATCCCGCACCGCTGGCGGCTGATCGACGGGGGCGGCCACTCGTGGGGTGACCGGTTCCAGGAGCGCACCCTGCCCGACTCGTTTGCGTTCGTGGGCGACATGTTCCGCGCTGCCGCTGAGATCCCAACGGCGAGGGACCCAGCCGTAAAAGACCCGGCCGCAAAAGACCCGGCCGCAAAGGACCCGGCCTCGAAGGACCGGGGAGCCAACCGCAAAGGCGGCTTGTAGGCCCGCGGTCCCGATCTGCGATATCCGCCGGGAATCTCCGCGAGGGACCGAATCCGGGCCGATGCTTCTGACTAGAGGGAACGGGACGGCGCCGCCGTCTGTCCATCATGTTCAGCCTAGAGCACCGCGTCCGGGTCTTCGTGTTCCAGGTACTCGACGAGCGGATCGAGTTCCTGCTGTTGCGGCACAAACCCCGTCAAGAGTGGCCACTGGGACCCGTCGTGGGGCCGGTGACGCCAGGAGAGAAGCTCGAACAAGCGATTCGCCGCGAGGTTGAGGCCGAGACAGGGCTAAGGCGGCCTGTGCACCTGCACGAGCTCGCGCAGCCCAGTAAGGAGCTCTTCGGCGACATGGGCGTCGTGGACTGGCCCTACGCCTGGCAAGCCGGGACACCCGAGCAGCCGGTCACCCAACTCCAGCCCGGACCAATGATCGGGGAGTTACAATGGCTTCCGTTCAACGAAGCCTTCCAGCAGCTAGAAATGGGCGCCGACAGAGACGCGCTCGTGCGGTTGCAGCTAGGTCTGCAATAATCTTCCCTGCAGGTTGCGATGACCCGCGCCAGCGCGCACCTTCATCAACCGCCAGGGACGCGCCCAAGACTCGGCCCTTCCAATCTCATGACTGACGACTCCAAGCGCGACGACGCGCAAGCTAACAACGACGCCGGCGAGACCCTCGCCGACGGCCGCATCCCCAGCTCGCAAATGCGCAGCTACGCCATGCTGACGCCAGAGCTCAAGCAGCTCTACATGGGCTTCTACAAGGCGACCTACGGCAAGACACAGCTCGACATTAAGACCAAGGAGTTCGTAGCGATCGCCGCAGCGCTCACTTCTGGCTGCAAGGGCTGCCTCGAAGGCCACCTCAAGAAGGCCAAGAAAGAGGGAGCGACGAGCGAGGAGATCAGCGAAGTCATCGCCGTGACCCTGAGCGTCAACGCAGCCACGATCGTCGACCGCAGCGACATCGCCAACTACCACCTCGGCGGCCTTTTCGACAAGCCGGAGTGATCCGACCAAACCGCTCGCAAGCCTCCTTCGTTGCAAGGGGCATGAAGACGCCCAGCGCCAAGGGCTCATACCGAGTCCTGCCTGCGATGCCGTCGTGGGCGAGATACGTCTTCGCGGGCTGCATCGTCGCCTGCTTCGCCTATGCGCTGTCCCTGCTCGACAGGGTGGAGCAGGCCGAGCAGACGCCAGACCTCATTTTGGAGGAGCAGGTCACCGTCCCGGCCTTGGACGAGGCACTCCTAGCGAAGACGCGTGACGCGACCCGCCAAGACCGCCTGTTGATCGAAAAAGAGCCGTTGGCGCACCTCCTCGCGGAGGCCCTCGACGTCGGCCCGAGCGTCGCCGCGGCGCTCGACATGCCCGCGGAGATGGTCCCGATCGCGGACTTGCGCGCGGCGACCGACGCTTGGCGACATCGCTGGCTCTACTACGAGGGTGTCCTGGTCCAACTCAGCGGCCCTAAAGGCGGGCACCCGGTCGACGGCTATTCGGTCTTCGAGGCGACCGTCCGGCTCGCGAGCGGTGAGTCCGTCTTCGCGACGTTCTCTATGCCGCCGCTGTCCACGGCTGCACCCTCAGCGAGGATCGCCATCGGCGACTGGGTACGCGTCGAGGGCTATCTGATGAAGCTGCGCGACACGTCCTATCCCGAGAAGCTTGAGAGGTCGCCGCTGCTGGTCGGCCGCAGCATCGAGCAGGACTACGAAGACTGGCCTGCAGTGGAAGAGCTCGACGCTTCGATGCTGGAAGGACTGCGGGACGACACGCTCTGGCCTGGCGACCTCGCTTGGCGGAGCATCGAGGAGGACCAAACGGAAGCGCTCTGGCACCTCGGCGCCTTCGCGCGCGATACAGCGGATCAGTGGTCGCTCGCTGACTGGCGGAAGATCGAGCCGCTGTCGGTAGCTGAGCCTTACGATCGCTTGGTCAAAGGAGAAGTCGCGCGCGGCGAGCCGATGCGTGTCTTCGGGACGCTGATCCGGCGCCGCACCGTCGCCGCGCCCGCGAACCCCGCGAACATCCGCTACTGGACGACCGCGTGGATCCAGGCTAGCAGCTTTGGCGGACACCTGATCCCGGTCTGGGTGCCGAGCAAGGTCGACGAGCTCCCGATGCGAGCCCAGCTCGAGGTCCGGGGCTTCTACTACCGTTGGTATGTGTACGACGGCCAAGAAGGCGCGCGCTATCGCGTGCCGCTCTTCGTCGCCGCGAACCTCGACGAGTTCGACCTGAAGACCGAAGAGCACATGCGTGGCATCAGCGTCGGCATCGGATGCGCCGCGCTGCTCCTGTTGATCAGCTTGCTATGGGGACAACGACGCGCCACCAAGTCGTCGCTGCAGCACAGCCGCGACATGGACGCGCGCCGTCGGAGACGCCGGCAGGCGGCGGCTGGGGCGGCGCCAGACGCGGAGGCGCCCTAGCGGGGTCTGGACCGCGCCGATCGCGGCTGCAGCGCTGCCCGCGCGCGCCCGAGCCCCTCGGCCATGCGCACACCGTGCCAGCAGAAGTCGCGGCCGTCACAGAGCCTGATGACGGCGTCACCGAAACAGCGAGTCGACGCGACCTCCTCGCGCTGCGACGCGTCGAACTCCCAAGGTTCGCTCGCCAACAGGACCACGTCGACGCGCCGGTCTACGGCGTCCGCGGGCTCCATCGCCGGGTAGCGCGTCGCCTCACCGGCGCCGACGCACTGCGCGCCGCAAAGCTCGAGGACGTCATGGATAAACGTGTCGGCGTTCACGGTCATCCAAGGCTTGCGCCAGATCGCGTAGTAGACGCGCAGCGGCGCGCGCGTGTCGGCGGCGGTCGCGGCCTCGCGCACCTGCTCGTCAATACGCGCTTGCCATGGCTTCGCGGCGCCATCGAGGCCCAGCCGCTGCGCTAGCTCGCCGAGCAGCTTGCCTGCCTCGGACACCGATCGGGGCGTTTGAACGAGCGTCGGGACGCGCGCGGCGAGGAACTCGAGGTCTTCTTGTCGATTCTCTTCGGCGTTCCCAACGATCAGGTCTGGCTCGACGGCGAGGATCTTCTCGATGTTCGGGTTCTTGGTCCCGCCGAGCGGCGGGACGTGAACGACGTGATGCGCAGGCTCCGTGCAGTAGTGCGTCCTACCAACGAGTCGCGAGGCGGCGCCCAGCTCACAGATCGACTCGGTGGTGCTCGGCACCAAGCTGACCACTCTTCGCGGAGGTTCGTTCATCGCTGCGACTGCACTCCGCGTAGCCAGAGCGGCGAAGGGCGACGCCATCCTAGCCCGCGCGATCGCTGCGCGTGCCCTCGGATCTTCGCACGAACGGCGCGCCGAGCAGCCCCGCCACCGACAGGGCACGCGAGCCGCGCGTCACAATCGTCAGCGCAACCACCGCCGCGCTCTAGATCACCACACCAGCCGCGGGTCAGCCTGCCGCGCCGGTCGACGGCCAGGGATGAACACGTCGCGACACACGGCTGGGCGCAACTCGAACACGGGTCGAAACCGACGGTCACACCGTCCTTCGGGGCGCCACCAAACGGCGAGCCTTCGACGAGCAAAGCCGCCTCGATACGTAGCCAGGGCCCAAAGACCGGGTGCAGCAACATGCCCGAGACCGGGGAGACGACCCCGAAACCAGCGGCCTCCCCCAGCTGCTGAAAGCGCATCTTCGCTGCAGCAGAATGAAGACGTAGGTGACGCAGCCCTGCGGCGTTGAGTTCCGTAGACAGCGCTTGCGCTGCAGCGTCGGCCGCAGCTTCGTCGCCGCGAGCAGCCGCTGGACCCGACGCGCCGCGTCCCCCATGACTCCGCCGAATCGCCGGCCCGCCCCGCCCTGCTACGAGGATGCAGCCGCACGTCGGGAGGAGCGC
>MDTG01232636.1_pt1 | contig 11112 bp, 12 predicted proteins | sample 811421 | NCBI WGS metagenome assembly MDTG01 (sample SAMN05326645, study PRJNA326480) | marine metagenome | isolation source: seawater | place: Pacific Ocean: South East | collected 2011
ACGTCCAACAAAGGCGTCTTTAATGGCGCCTTCAACGATTAATCTCGACCCTGCCACACAGGTCTGCCCATTACTCAGAAAAATACCAGACAACACTCCATTAACCGCATTATTTAAATCTACATCAGCGAAAACAATTTGCGCTGATTTACCACCCAGCTCTAATGTTGCGGGCACAACATTTATTGCCGCTGCCTGAGCAACTTTTCGTCCGCCAAATTCCGAACCAGTGAAAGTAACCTTTCGGGTCAACGGATGGCGCACTAATGTGTCACCAACTTCGTGGCCCAAACCTGTGACAACGTTTAAGACACCTGGTGGCAATCCGGCCTTACTTGCAAGTGCCGCAAACTCTAATGTAGATGCTGACGCCAGTTCAGAAGGCTTCACGACAACTGTATTGCCAGCCGCAAGTGCAGGGGCCAGCTTCCAGGCCAAAATCATCAACGGCGAATTCCAGGGTGTAATTGCGACCACTACACCAAAGGGCATGTAGTGGCATTCGCTGCTAACACCAGGGATTGCATTTTCCTGCGGTTCTTCAACCAATGAACGGGCTTTTTCTGCAAAATGGCGATACCAGGTATGTAGTCCCGCAAATTGCCCAGACACTTCGGCAATCCGTTTGCCATTATCTTGAATTTCAGCAGAGACGAGGCTTTGCCAGTTTTGTTCCAAAACTTCTGCGAGACGATCCAAAATATCCGCGCGCGCGTGCGCATCAGCGAGTGCCCAAGGACCAGAAGAAAAGGCCTGGTGAGCGGACTGCATTGCTCGATCTGCAATGGCGGCATCACCCCTCTCAAATACAGCCCAAACGTTTCCCGTTGATGGATCAACAGAAGCTATAGTCTGGTTTGACGGGTCGGTGAAAACACCATCGATGAAGTGAGAATAGACCTTCATTTATGCGGGTCCACATCGCGAACAATAAGCGCCAACAAATCACCGCGGCTCACCATACCTCGACAGGTATGCGCCAGGATCATGCCGGACGCCAAAAATTCCAGTTGCAACGAGGCGCGTGCGGGCTCCATTGGAAAATGAAACGTGCCAGCGATGTCACCTCGTTTTATATCCTGACCAGCCGAAATCGCCCTATCAAATAGCCCATCGGCAGGGGCGTAAAGTGTATCCGCGGACGCAGCCAATTCCACCGTACGGGTATCTTTAGGATTTGGTTTAGGGCCAGTAATCATGCCCAAATAACGCAAAATATTATAGAGCCCCTGTTCCGTTTGATCAGCAATAGTTGGATCAACACCGCCGCCACCACCAAGTTCAGCAGCAATCATCGGGATACCGACGCGTTCAGCCGCAGAATTTAACGATCGTTTGTCATTTAGTTGACCGAGTTGCCAGATCAGCGGCAACCCAAAGACCTGCGCCAGCTGCATGTTTTTTGCAAAAAGGGAAGCATCTGCAACTTTGGTCACCAACGCACAGGGCTGAAAAAAAGATGCTTTGCCTCCCGAGTGCAAATCCACTACGGCATCGCAAATCGGCAAAATCTGGGTTTCAATGAAATTCGCGATCATCGCTGTTGGTCCACCCAAAGCATCACCCGGAAACGCACGGTTCAAGTTTTGTCCATCAAGTGGTGATACCCGTGACGACGCAGAAACCGCGGGTGCGTTTGCCGCTGGCATTAATATAACCTGCCCTGCAAGATCTTCAGGCTTTAGAGATTGTGCTAGCCGCATAATGGCAGACAACCCTTCAAATTCGTCGCCATGCACACCGCCTGACACAAACAAGGTCGGGCCTTTGCTACCATTGATGCTTATGATTGGAACTGGGTAATAGCCTAGGGGATTGGCATTATCTGACCATCGCAATATTGCATCGCCAGATTGCCAACCGGGTTGAGATAAATCAAACGTCACTGCAATTCCGTTTTGACCTTGAGAAGGCGACAATCTTTGCTCACTTTTGTTTCAGTTTTGGTTTTCGGGTCACAATTCTCGTATAATTTTTTTGTATGTGAATTGCAAATCAAAATGTTTGTGTGATACATGTGGATTATCCATCAGGAGACCTAAATGCCTGTCACTCTCGCTAAACCCGGTATCGATAAAATAAGACCGCACATGATCAGCGGGGGTTCTGATCAACAGGTTTCGCCTACTCTACTTTTAAATTCCAACGAAAGCGTTTACGGCCCTAGCCCCTTAGCTCGTGCTGCCGCAGTTGCATCTGCAAGCAACCTCGAAAAATATGTAGAGCATGTTGATACGATTATGGCTCCAGCCATTGGCTTAGCGTTTGGCCTGAACCCCGATCAAATAACGGTTGGTCAAGGTTCGGATGATTTACTGGCGCGTCTTGCCCGAGCGTATTTAGGACCAAACACAAACCTTATCCGCAGTGCAAATGGCTATCTCAAGGTACCCAATTACGCTTTTGCAAATGATGCAGATGTTATTTCGGTTCCTGATGAAGGCTTCAAACCATCAGTCGATCGCATGATTGCAGCCGTTACAGACGAAACGCGGATTGTCTATTTGGCAAATCCAGAAAATCCGGCTGGAACATATCTGAGTGGAGCAGAGGTGCGCCGTTTACACAGAGCATTGCCAGCAAATGTGCTGATGGTGTTGGATTGCGCTTACGAAGAATATGTGGGCGCAGACGATTACGAACCAGCACATGTTTTGGTTGGAGAAGCCGATAATGTTGTCATGTGCAAGACATTTTCCAAAATTTACGGATTAGCTGGCGCGCGAATTGGCTGGCTTTATGGCAATTCTGAAATTGTCGATGCCATCCGCCGGATCGCACTGACCTTTCCAGTTTCTTCGACCGCTGTTGCTGCGGCACTTGCTGGATTGGAAGACAGCGCACATGTCAGTTCAGTGTTTGAAGCCAACGCAACCGTTCGACAGATAGCGACCGAAAGGCTGAGTTCTCTTGGACTCGAAGTGGTTCCGAGCCAAACGAACTTTGTTTTAATTAAATTTCCAGATGCGCAAAAATCCGCAAAGCAAGTGGACCAATATTTGCGCAATCGTGGCATCTACCTACGCCGTTTTGCATCCCCAGCCTTTGATGATTACATACGGATCACGCTTGGGCATCGCTCTAACGTTGACTTGGCAATTGACACCATTGCCAACTTTTTAGACGGGATTTTGTGATGATTGCTACTGCTCCAACGATTGCTAACCACCCAAGAGTTTCTTACCCCAACGGTGCCAAAATCATCCATCAGATCAAAAAGGCTGGCGTACGTGAAATTGTGGCCTTGCCCGACATCGTTACCAGCGACGGGCTGCTCTGGCCAATTTCAAAAGACACCGACTTTCGCCTGACCCGCATATGTAAAGAAGACGAAGGCGTGTCGATCTGTGGCGCGATGTCCTACAATAGCACTCGTGCGGTGCTAATGATGCAACAGACTGGGTTAATGGATTCGCTTAACGCTATCCGAGCAATTGGTGTCGATTACGAATTACCCATTGTGATGGTTGTCGGGTTGCAGGGGAAAGAACCGCATCTGCGTCCTAAACAGTCCGGATCGTATGGTGTGCGCATCGTGGAGCCCGTACTGAACGCGATGGAGATTAGCCATTCTCAGATCGAAGAACCCCATGATGTTGAACACATCGCAAAAAATATTGACGCTGCTTACCAAAATTCTCGGCCTCATATTTTCCTTGTTGGCCGTGCGCCGGAGGCCCCATGAGCATACGCCGAGATCAAGCGCTTCGAGCCCTTATACCTTTTGTGGACAAGGATGACATCGTTGTTGCCGTTTATCAGACAAATTTTGACTGGATGGCATTAAACCCGCGAGCATTGAACTATGTTGGAGTTGGTGCAATGGGACAAGCATCCAGCCATGGTCTAGGGCTGGCGTTGGCCAACCCGGATCGTCGAGTTTTTGTATTTGACGGCGATGGCAGTTTGCTGATGAACTTGGGATCACTGGTCACGGTGGCCAATGCAGGCGTCGCGAATTTTTACCATTTTTTGTTTGCAAACAGAGTTTATGAGGTAAATGGTTCACACCCCCTACCCGGTGCGGATAAAGTTGATTTCACCGGGTTTGCAGCCGCAGCTGGGTATCGCGGAGTGCAAGATTTTGACAATCTGAATTCATTTTCCAATGCGCTGCCTTCTTTGTTGGTTGCACAGGGCCCTCAGTTTGCAACGCTGAACATTGTGGCGGGCAAATCCTACCCGCGCGATTACAATTACATCCACTCAACTGCCGCCCGTGAAAGTTTCCGCCAGGCACTTACTCAGCGCTAACGCTTTCTTTTACAAGATTAAGAAAATCCTTTCCAATTGCAGAAATTGGCCGACGTTTTGACCATATTAGAACAGCCTGAAAATTTATAGGAGATTCAAATGGTAGCACCACGCAATCGGTTATCTTATTGAGGTATTCGCGACTTGACCCAACCACAGACACTCCAAGACCCTGTCCCACCAAACGACAGATAGCATCGGTTGTCGAAGTTTCATATTGCAGCCGCCTGTCAATTTTTCTTGATGAAAAAAACTGGTCAATTTTATATCGAAACCGCGACGTGGATACATAAGAAACGAAACTTTCACCTGCGAGCTCTTCAGCGCAAACTTGAGTTTTTTTGGCCAGCGGATGCCCAAAAGGAACAACACAATAAACATCTTCATTCATAATTGTGAGGCTGTCAAAACTGGGGTTCACAGTTTCACTAGTAGTGATCCCAAAATCATAGCTTTGCGCCACCATCCATTCCATGGAATCATCTGCTGAACCAATTTCCATTTTAACCATTGCATTAGGGCGCAATTGTGCCAGCTTGCCAATCAAATCTGGCGCGATAAGCGTCGCAAAAGTTGGTGTTGTAGCCAGCGTTAAACGGGCATGGCTAAACTGTTTGATTTCCTTGGCTACACCTTTGATATGCTCCATACCACTCACGGCTTGCCGAACTTCATCTACCAACAGTCGGGCTTCTTCAGTTGGCTCGAGAACCCTACCAACACGGTTGAAAAGCTGGAACCCAACAGCCGCTTCAAAATCGGAAATAAGCCTGCTGACGGCCGGTTGGGAAATCCCAAGCATTGCAGCAGCTTCAGTAACTGTTCCAGTTGAGACCACAATGCGAAAGGCATCAACCTGTCTAAATGTAATTTTCAAGCACACCCCCTAAGCAATACTCGTAATTTAGCACAATTTAAGCCCAACACATAGTATTTTTGAATGCATTCGGCTAAATTTCGTTGACAAAGCAATATATTGAGGTGGATACTAAAAAAGTTTTCTGCAACTCTACGGTATGGATACCATGCAATCCAGAGTTTCCTCTGCCACCCCAAGAGAGCTACGTCAGCGAGATGCGACTGGTCTGAGTTTACTTGGCCAGCTGTATATTGTCTGGCAAGTAGCCCAAGCGCTTATTGTGTTCATCGCGCTGGGGTACCTAATCTGGCGCGGCGCGTTAGCAATGGAGTACAACTGGCAGTGGTATAGAGTTGAGCCATTCTTTTACAGGGTTATTGATGGTGAAACCATCTGGGGGCCGCTCACTCGTGGGCTTATTCAAACGATTAAACTTGCGCTAATAGCTGGAATATTCGCGATTTTGATCGGCTTTGTCACCGCTATTGCCCGGCTCTCTAACTCAATATCTGGCCGGGTCATCGCCACCTGGTACCTGGAGACAATCCGAAACACGCCACTTTTGGTGCAGCTATTTCTATTCTACTTTGTTTTGGCGCCAATTTTTGGAATAGATCGTTTCTGGGCTGGTGTTTTATGTCTTGCTTTTTTTGAAGGTTCTTTTGCAGCAGAAATAATCCGTGGTGGCATTCAGGGTGTCGACAAGGGCCAATATGAAAGCGGCGACGCGATTGGCCTGACAACTGCGGATAAATACCGTTATATCATTATACCCCAGTCTTTGCCGCTGATTTTGCCACCGCTAACGGGCTTAATCATCTCGCTCATCAAGCACTCAGCAATTGTCAGTGTTATCGCTATTGCAGAACTGACAACAGCCGGGCTGAACCTTATCGCTGACACGTTCATGGCGTTCGAAGTTTGGTTTCTAGTTGCAGGCATTTACTTAGCTCTGACCATCACCCTGTCAATTGGCGTCAGCCTGTTTGAACGCTCTCTAAACAAGGGCAAATATTAATTAAGACCAACTAAAATAAGTAAGGAGAAGATCGAATGAAATTTATAAATTCAATTAAAGGCCTACTGGTGGCTGCAGTAGTTGGGGTAGCCACATTGGCTGTTTCTAGCATTCCTGCCAGCGCGCAAGGCGTTATCGAAGAAATCCAAAAACGTGGTAAATTGCGGGTTGGTATGGCCACATTTGTTCCTTGGGCGATGCGCGACAAAGAAGGAAACTTAATTGGCTTTGAAATCGACGTTGCCAAAAAAGTTGCCGCCGACATGGGCGTTGAAGTGGAATTTGTTCCCACCGCATGGAGTGGGATTATCCCAGCCCTGATTGCCAAAAAATTTGATGTCATCATCGGCGGCATGTCGATCACACCAAGCCGTAATCTCACAGTGAATTTCACAGCACCTTACGCGCATTCAGGTCAGCAAATGGCGTCTAATATTAAACTTGCTGGCGGCTTTACATCAATGGACGACTACAACGATTCTAGCGTCACAATCTCCTGTCGACGGGGTGCAACGCCTTGCAATTTTGCACAAGCACGTTTTCCAAAGGCAACATTGCGTCGATTTGACGACGATGCGCAAGCGTTCCAAGAAGTTGTGAATGGCAACGCGCATGCGACCATTTCATCGGCACCAAAACCACGGTTCTGGTCTGATGGGTATCCCGATAAAGTATTCGTTGCAAACAACGGCGAAAACCTGAGCCGCGGCAACGAAGCCTTCGCATTGCGTAAGGGTGATGCCGATGCTGTGAACTATTTTTCAAACTGGATCCTCTACAATACGGCCAATGGCTGGTTGGAAGAGACCCATGACTACTGGTTCAAAGATCAATCTGCATGGAAAGATCTAGTTGCAGAGCAATAATCGTTAAACTTGTCAGAGCGTCGGTGATCGACGCTCTGATAACACCTAAGCCCTCTTAGCGACGCCAAGTGAAACGATGAACCGTGACGATCCACCACCCCCAATGGAACGCAGGAAGTTAACGAAAGTTGATTTTACTTTGTTCGCGGGCGTTATATTGTTAGTAGCCTATGCCGTTTATCAGGTAAACGATGTCCTCGTTTACAAGTGGAACTGGGGACGTGTTACTAATTTTATCATTCGTTTTGACAAAGACAGTGGCACCTATGTTGCCAACTTGCTACTTCACGGGTTGGCGACAACACTGCGGCTGGCAGTTTGGGGCACAGTTCTAGCCACTATTATCGGTCTTGTGATGGGCTATTGGCGGACTTGTGAAAATCTTACGCTCCGCATCATTAGCCGATGCTATGTAGAACTTATCCGCAATATTCCGCCCGTTGTTTTCATCTTTATCTTTTTCTTTTTCATCTCCAGCCAAATATTCCCAGCTTTGGGCTTTGACAATATCAACTCGGACAGCCGTTTGGTAGACAACGTAATTTTTCGGATAATGTTCGGAGATCCTATACTTTTGTCAAACTTCCTCGCCGGTATGGTGTGCCTCGCAATGTTCGAGGGTGCTTATATCACCGAAATTGTACGAGCTGGAATTCAGTCCATCCCAAAGGGTCAGTGGGAAGCATCACGCGCCATAGGCCTGTCTCCATTCAACGTTCTGCGCTATATCGTCCTACCCCAAGCCTTGCGAAAAATCCTGCCACCATTGGCAGGTCAGTTTATCACATTGATTAAAGACAGTGCAATTGTATCGTTGATCTCTATTCAAGAACTAACGTTCTTGGCAACTGAGGTCGCTGCATCGACAACGAAAGTGTTTGAAACCTGGATTTTAGTGGGCGCCATGTATTTTGTGCTGTGTTACGGCTTTGCTCTGCTGTTTGCCTGGCTTGAACGCCGGGCGGCTAAAAATCGAAGGTAGGAGAAGTCCCCATGAATGCCATAATTTCCAAACCTCTGGTTGAAATTTCCAAAATGTGCAAATGGTATGGCGATTTCAGTGCCCTCCATGACATTAACCTGACAGTGTCTGAGGGTGAAAAAGTCGTTGTTTGTGGCCCGTCCGGTTCAGGAAAATCAACAATGATCCGCTGCATCAATCAACTGGAAGCTCATCAAAAAGGTCAAATTGTTGTCGACGGCATCGAAGTAACGCCTGACATGAAAAATATCACAGAAATCCGACGAGAGGTTGGGATGGTTTTTCAAAGCTTTAATCTTTTTCCTCACATGACGATCTTGGATAATTTAATTTTAGGCCCAATGCGGAATCGTGGAGCATCAAAATCCCAAGCCACAGAATTGGCTATGCATTATCTCAATCGTGTTCATATTGCTGAACAGGCAGATAAATACCCACCGCAATTGTCTGGTGGGCAACAACAACGTGTCGCAATTGCGCGATCCCTATGTATGAAACCCAAAATAATGCTGTTTGATGAGCCAACTTCTGCACTTGATCCAGAAATGATTGCAGGCGTTCTTGATGTAATGATCGAACTTGCCGAAGAAGGCATGACGATGATTGTTGTTACCCATGAAATGGGATTTGCCCGTAAAGTGGCTGATCGAGTCGTATTTATGGATGAGGGTGAGATTATCGAAGTTGCTGATCCCGAGAGTTTTTTCTCCAACCCAAAAAGCAAGCGTGCCAAACTATTTTTGAGCCAGTTATTGGGCCATTAGGTCAGGTTGTCTATCCAATCCTTCGACCAAGCAAATAACTTGGGTAGTACGAGGTCAACTTAATTACTGGAACATCGTAATAATCAGTTTCATATCAAATCTCGGAGTGTTCTTGGTTTACATTTCAAATATCAGCATGGGACGGCCTGCAAATCAAAGTAGATACAACCTACATTTTCGACAAGTCTAAACATTGCTACCAGAATTCGGAATGTATGGGCTTTTCAGCCCACTGACTGTCCGCATTTCACGCAAAACTTTTTAAGCGAAAAACAGCTCGTTCAATCCGTTTTACTGATGCGTCCTCCTAACCTCACTTCGCCTTATAGTATCCGACAACATCCCCATCTGTCGTAACGCCCAATCCGTTCAAAAGACGGTTAGCATAGTTAAAATATCCAACGATCTGATTGATTTCTAAGATTTCACCGTCATCCCAACCCGAATTGCGCAGTTCTTCTACATCTGCCGCAATCATTTTTCCAGGTGCAGCTGTAAGTTTTGCCGCATATCGCAGGGCAGCTAGGTGTTGTCCATCGAACGCATCTTCAGGCTGATGAGATTTCAAAGCGGTTTCAACCAGATCTGCTCGTTCATCATCATCCATCAAATGTCGTGCATTCGCCCAGTGGTTTTCAAAGGAATACGAACAAACATTTAACGTAGATACATAAGAGCTAATGACTTCTTGGAACCACATCGGAACCGTATTGTCCTTATCGTGCAAGCAGGATCGATACAGAACAACGTGACCTCGCATTGTGCTGGGTCGCAGAGAATGAACGCGCATGACATTGTCCACAGTTCCATGTGGTGTTCTTGCTAAATCAAGCACTTCTTTTAACGGCGCATCAGCATCTTTATCTGAAATCATTTCAATCCATGCAGACATCAAAGCCTCCTTTTTGTGATAAACAATCCATCCACTTTTGTGTGTCATAGCCCATTTTTGTATCCACGACTATTGCGCGGTATACAACCGTACTTACTATTGTGTAATAAACTTGAAGGATCTTAAAAACTTGTAAGGTTTCATCTAACATCTGCCAATCGAGTCCAAACCACATAAGATCATGAACGTATTTCAAAACTGTCGAAATGGGCATTTCGTCGCTTATGATTTTTGGAGCGCGACTAGCTAGCACAACATTTTATTTCCTTGGTCGTTTTAGCTCAACTGGATTGTTTGAGCGTTTTAAAAAATGAAACACTCCGCATTAATATTAGCCGACGTGAGTAGAAACCGTCACAAACTCTACCCCATCCAACCCGATCTTTGAAAAACCATGTGATAACTTTGCATCAAAAGTTAAAGTGTCACCCACTTGCATTTCAAATTGTTCTTCGCCACATCTATAGATCGCACTCCCAGACGCTATCTCGATAAACACGTATCCTTCGTGTTGATAGGTTGGGAGAGTGCCCCCATCTTGGTATTCGATTTTAATGCGAGCTGCTTCAAAACTGCCTCCAGGGCCACCATGTTTTCCTAACATCTGATATTCATGGCTATGACTCGCGGTCACGCGGCGTGACGGCAGACCTTGCCCAGCCCGAACATGATGAACGTCTGCAGCCTCACTTGCTGAGGCCAACAAAGCCATAACTTGAACGTTTAAGGCTTCTGCCAGCGAAGACAACGTTACCAGAGAAGGGGACACCTGCCCTGTTTCAATTCGACTAACCATTGCAGGCGATACATCGCCCTCTCTTGCAAGCGCCGTGACCGTAAGCCCTCGCTCCAAGCGCAAACGTTTAAGAGACCGTCCAACTTGTTTATCAATCTTATTTTTTTGGGGCATACTGCACCTCAGAATCACTTGACGTATTTTTACTGATAGTAAAAACTATAACCATGAAGCAACATTATTCTTTCGCATCATTAATCCGCCACGGCATCAACAAGCACACCACTTGGGCACCTGCATGGCGGACCCCACCGCTTAAAAACCACTATGACGTTATCGTTATTGGTGCCGGCGGGCATGGCCTTGCAACCGCTTATCACCTTGGCAAGGACCATGGGATTAACAACATCGCTGTACTTGATAGTGGATGGTTGGGCGGCGGCAATATCGCGCGGAACACAATCACCATTCGCTCCAATTACATGCGCGACGAATCTATTCCATTTTACGTGAAATCTGTAGAATTATACGAAGGCCTGACAAAAGATCTAAACTTCAACATGATGCACTCCAAGCGCACAATGATTGATGTCATCCAGAACTACCCAATGATGCGCGATCGCCGTCGCCGCCAACATATTATGGATATTTACAATTCCACCTACGAAAAGATTTCGACGGAAGAGGTGCGTCGCCGTATCCCCGCCCTAACGGGTGGCGGTCCTGACGCGAGACTGCCCA
>MDTG01249518.1_pt1 | contig 11112 bp, 8 predicted proteins | sample 811421 | NCBI WGS metagenome assembly MDTG01 (sample SAMN05326645, study PRJNA326480) | marine metagenome | isolation source: seawater | place: Pacific Ocean: South East | collected 2011
TATTATCGTTGGGTCAAAATTACCTTCTTGAATGACCAAGCCGGTCATCGTAGTAGTAGTAGTTTTGCCGTGCGTGCCAGCAATGCCTATTCCATACTTCATTCGCATGAGTTCGGCTAGCATTTCTGAACGTTTAATAGTGGGTATGCGTTGTTCAATAGCAGCTCTTGTTTCTTCATTTTTGTGAGCCTGAACCGCTGATGTGTAGACTACTACATCTGCACCGAGTATATGATCGGCATGGTGTCCTTCAAAAATAGATGCCCCTAATTCAGTCAGGCGCAGGGTTGTTTCTCCTAATTGTTCATCGGAACCAGAAACCCTAAAGCCACGATGAAGTAAAATTTCGGCCATTCCACTCATTCCAATACCTCCAATACCTACCATATGAATATGATGAGTTTGTCCAAAGCTAGATTGTTTTTCTAGCTGAATTGATCCAGAATGGATTTGTTTAGTAGACTTACTCATGGCTTCGTTCTATTTCATGTAAAATTTCTTCAGCAATATGCTCGGCGGCAAAAGGTTTAGCCATCGCTAAAGCAGACTCGTTCATCTTTCGCAACAGTTCCTGGTCGGCTAGTAGTCGGGTGACCAATTCTGTCAGAGTATCTTTTACCTCTTGATCGGGTAGCATCTGCGCGGCCCCTTGTTCCTGCATAGAGCGTGCATTCATGGTTTGGTGGTTTTCAGCGACAAAAGGAGAGGGGATAAGTATACTTGGTGTTCCTGTAACCATTAACTCAGAACAGGAACTTGCACCTGCGCGGCTCACTACCAAATCAGCTACAGCATAGGCGGCGGGCATATCTTCCAGATAGGCATGCAGCCTTAGTCTGGGATAGTCCTTTAAATCAATTTTGTTAATTAGAGTATCAAGATAACGCTTGCCACACTGCCAAATTATATACATTCCTGCATGATCGTGCAGAGTCTCTAAACTATGTAGCAATGCTTCGTTAATACTTTTTGCTCCTAAACTTCCTCCCATTACCAATAAAACTGATCGATCTTCGGTAATATCAAAGTATCCCCGTGCTTTTGAGGGGTTTATGTGAACCAGATTTTTCCTAGTCGGGTTGCCCACCATTCGAACTTTGTGTGTAGGAAAATAGTGTTCTGCATCTGGGAATGCAGTGAATATTTGTTTCGCGGAGGAGCCAAGTATACGATTGGTTAGCCCAGGGTACGAATTTTGCTCCTGAATTATCAGTGGAATTCCAAAACGACTGGCCATCCATCCCACAGGCCCTGCTACATAACCCCCGCATGAGACCATAACGGTAGGTTTAAAACGCTTTAACAACCAAAAAGATTGAATTAATGACACCATCAACTTTAGGGGGAATAGAGCATTAGAAAAGGTAAATCGTCGTTGTAATCCACTTACCCAAATTGGATAAATCTGGTACCCTGCTTTAGGGACCGCTAACCATTCCATGTGATTCTTCGTGCCTACAAAAAAAATATCAATTTGCTCCATCTTTACGCCCAAAGCATCAGCTATAGAAATGGCCGGGTAGACATGACCACCTGTTCCGCCGGCTGCAATCATCACGCGATATTTAGGACTCTTGCTAGACATAAAATAAAGGTGTCCTATCTTTTCTATGCTTGGAAACGTTGAGCAGTAAACCTACTATTGCTCCTGCAAATAATAAATTGGTACCACCATAACTAACAAATGGCATAGGTAGCCCGGTAACCGGAAACAAACCACTAGCCACCGCCGCGTTGACAAAACCGTAAAGGCATAGATATAATGTGCAACCTAAAGCCAACAGAGTACCCAAATAATCCTCGGCATTCCTTGCCACGAAAGCCACCCCTCGTATCATTAGAAAAACAAATATGGCAATGAGAGTAGTGGCACCCAAAAGCCCATATTCTTCTGCAACAATGGCAAAAATAAAATCATTATACGGAGTAGGTAAGAAATCACGTTGGGTACTTTTACCAATTCCAACTCCAGTAATCTCACCCTGGGCAATAGCAATGTGAGACTGCTGCGCTTGCCGTCCGGTTCCATCAAGTAAACGCTTGGTTTCGATCTTTTTAATTTGTCCTATATACTGCTCAATTCGATCCTGACGAGCAGTCGATTGGTTAATGAGTAAAAAGCTGCCAAAAACAGCTAAAAAGAACATTGTACTCAATTGTATGATACTAATCCGTCCGACAAACATAAGAATAATGCAAATTCCCATAAGTAAACAAGCCGTTGAAAAATCTTCAATTCCGATAAGGGTACATATGATAAATACCCAAATCATGATTGGAATGAACGCCCGTTGGAAGTCTTTTATGTAATCCTGTTTTTCGTTTAAAAGTACACTTACATGAATGATCAGCGAAACGGCAGCCACTGTGGAAGGCTGGAATCCAACACCTCCGATCGAGAGCCAACGTTTGGCTCCAAATTGTTCTTCACCAAATATCAAAACCATAACCAATAACAGTAAACTAACCACAATGAATGGCCTAGAAAGCTTAGCAATGGTATGATAATTTACCTTGGATCCCAGTAGAATAACCACTACCGCAATACCAATTTTAAACAAATGACGAGTAATCATCGCGAAGGCGGAAGTGTCATTATTTTGAGCAAAAAATGCGATCGAAGAATACACAGCCAATAAACCAAAACTGAGTAGTATGATGACCGCCGTTAGAATATAACGGTCGCTTCCTTGTGCACGCGTATCTATTTCTTCTGGGTAAGTACCAAGGACGAGATGTATGTTTCTATTAGGACTGGTGTGAATCAATAAATTTTACTTGAATTGGATTGATCTAAACTGTTCATTTAGTATAATTAATTAACTTAGGTGCTGGACACATTCCTTAAATTCCCGTCCCCGATGCTCATAGTTATCAAACATGTCAAATGAAGAGCAAGCAGGACTTAGCAATACCACTTCACCTTTTTTAGCTTGTTTTTGGGCATATCGGACAGCATCACGCATATTATCTGCTGCCATAAAATGAGGAGTTATATCTCCAATTTGCTCTTGAATCCGTTCCCGAGATTCACCGATAGCAATAACAGTATGCACCTTGTCTATTAGTTGATCACGCAACTCAGTATAATCATTACCTTTGTCGCGGCCACCTAAAATGAGCGTCAATGGGGTTTTGATACTGTCTAAAGCAAACCACACAGCATTCACATTCGTGGCTTTGCTATCATTTATATATTTTACTCCATCCAATTTTCGCACTACCTCTAGGCGGTGTTCCACGCCAGTAAAGCGAGAAAGACTTTCGCGTATAACCTCATTCTTAATTTCACAAGCTCTGACGGCAAGTGCTGTTGCAAGTCCATTTTGTAAATTGTGTTGTCCTTGTAGTACTAATTCAAAGGGTGACATGAGTATTTCCTCTTGGTTATTAAATCGAAAGATGATATTGTTATTGTCCAAAAATGCGCCCCTTTCAACTGGCTCTTGGGTGGAAAAAGCCCAAAGTTGCGGGGCATCGGATTGACTTTGAAGCTGCCTGGCATATGAGCGCACTCGTAGATCGTCATAATTATAGATAAAGGTCTGGCCTGTTGATTGCTGTTCTGTAATTCTAAACTTTGAGGCAGCATATTCGTCCATTGAATGATTATACCGGTTAAGATGATCTGGGGTAATATTTAGCAGCACACTCACACAGGGGCTAAAAGTGTGAATATGATCCAATTGGAAACTACTGACTTCTAAAATCCAGTAAAATTCTCCTTGGGTAGACGGATGCCCAGCTGTAGCAGGAATAGAACTTTGTACGGAGGTTGTGGGCGCTGCAATTTCAACATTCGAACTTGTTGAGTGCACTAATCCGAGCCGGATACATTGCTCACTAAAAGCCATACCAATATTACCTGCTAATTCATTTGGACGCCCGGCCCGCTCAAAACAATCATGTACCCATGAGCTTACAGTAGTCTTGCCATTACTTCCGGTTATCGCAATCATAGGAGAAGAAGAATACCAGCTTGCTAGTTCAATTTCAGATACTACTGCTTTTTTCTGAAGTATATACTCCTGGACTAAAGCTGAATGGGTAGGTACACCGGGGCTTAGTACTGCAAAGGTTCCGTCTGAGGCGGCCGCGGTATGCCCGCCTTCCTCGAATGCGATTCCACGTGTTTGTAAGCGTTCTTTCATCGGATTAGTAATGGCGCCATGGTCGCTTACAAATACTGCAGCTCCAGCTTCGTGGAGTAGCTCGGCTGCTCCAACACCACTCCTAGCCGCTCCAATTACAACAACCTTAGTACCGGATAGCTGCTGCTTTAACTTGGTTATATGTGTTGCATCCATCAACATTTTAACGAATCTTTAGAGTTAGTAAGCTAATTAGAGCCATTAGAATAGCTACAATCCAAAAACGAACTACAATTTTACTCTCACTCCAACCTTTTTTTTCAAAATGATGATGGATAGGTGCCATTAAGAAAAATCGCTCGCCATTGCCTGTCATCCACTTGGTATATTTGAAATAGCTAGTTTGGATGATAACCGATACGGTTTCAAAGAAAAATATCCCACAGATAAAGGGCAGTAATAATTCTTTATGTAGCATTAAGGCCAGCGCGCCGAATGCTCCTCCGAGGGCTAGTGAACCAGTATCCCCCATAAACACGCTGGCTGGATGAGTGTTGTACCATAAAAAACCCATACAAGCGCCAACTAAAGCTGATGCAAAAACGGTGAGTTCGCCCGCACCCGGTAAGTACATGATATCCAGGAAACCGGAAAAGTCAATTCTTCCTGATACATAAGCAAAAATCGCAAATACAATGCCGCAAATGGCTGAAATGCCAGTAGCCAATCCATCCAGGCCATCAGTTAAATTAGTTGCATTACTTACCGCGGTGATGATAAATATTGAAACACCTAAATAAATAAACCAACCCATGGTTTCACCGAAATAGGCATAATCAATGGTTAGGTTCTTCGCAAAAGGAACCGTACTCAACGTATTCACTGTTTCAAAGTTTGGATGAGAGTATAAAACCAGTCCTAATACTAGCCCCACGGTTACTTGCCCAGCTATCTTAAATTTGCCAGCAAGGCCACTCTTATTCTTTTTTACTACTTTGATGTAGTCATCTACGAACCCAACCAATCCGAGTGTTAACATAACAAAAAAGATAAGCCAGCCATAAATACTGTCCATTCGAACAAACAAAAGGGATGGGATGAGCGTAGACAACAAGAGAATTACGCCACCCATTGTAGGGGTTCCTTGCTTGTTTCGATGGTTTAATCCAATATCGTCTCGAATCACCTCACCGAGTTGCATACGCTGTAACCATCCAATAATTCGTTTTCCAATAAATAAACTGATTAGTAAGGAAGTTACTGCGGCTAAGCCTGTTCGGGTAGAGATAAAGGCCATAGCTGTGGCACCTGGTAATGCAAAGGTCTGTTCTAGCCAGTTAAATAGTTCATATAGCATTAGGCTGCCTCATTCCATGCTTTAAGAAGTTCATAGGCTACTTTTCGATCATCAAAAGGATGCTTAACGCCCTTAATTTCCTGATAGATTTCGTGTCCTTTACCAGCAATGACGACAATATCATCGGCGCTAGCTAAGTCTAAGGCTAATGCAATAGCTTTAGCTCGCTCGACTTCAATATGAACCTGATCGGTCATAAATTCTTTACTGAAGCCTAAACAAATCTCCTTAATGATAGAATCTGGTGGTTCAGAACGAGGATTATCAGTTGTTACAATGGCTATATCACCCCATTTTTCACAAGCTTGGGCCATTAAGGGCCGTTTGCGGGGATCTCGGTCGCCACCTGCACCAAAAACAACCAATAATTTTTGGTGTGATTCCTTTAACTCGGCTAAGGTGGAACAAATATTTTCTAAAGCATCGGGCGTATGCGCATAATCTACGAATACAGAAGGATATCGTTTACCATTGGACTCTTTTTGTGGCGACAGAGCGTCATTTAATTGAATTCGAGCGCCATCATTGATACATACACGCTCTAAACGCCCAGGAACGCCAAATAATCCTTGATTATATTTTTCGAGTTCAGCAGAGTTAATACCCAATAATTGCGCTGCAGTGATTGCTTGAAGGGCGTTATACGCATTAAATAAACCAATTAATGGAAGTTCCCATCGTTTATTGGATGTTTTATCAAATAAAATAGTGCCTTGCAGTCCCAACGATTCTACTGTACAGGTACGTTTTTGAACCCAGGAAGGTATGGTTGGATAAATTAAATCTGGTTGCTTAACTAAAGAAGCTCCTTTTTTAAATAGATTGCCCTCGTTATCGGTTAGCCCGACTGAAAAGATTTGGGCATTGGTATCTTTAATCATATACCCACTGTGAGGGTCATCGGCATTGATGATAGTCCAAGAACCGGGTTTTAAATCGTCGAATAATTTCTTTTTTGCCTTAATATAAGTTTCAAGATCACCGTGGTAATCCAAATGATCATGGGTGATATTGGTAAATATGGCAATGCTGAATGGAATTCCATAGACTCTGTACTGGTCTAAAGCGTGGGAAGAAACCTCCATGATTAAATAGGTGCTGCCTGCATTCACCATGGCTTGCATATCATTGGCCAGCTCAATAGGGTCTGAGGTGGTGAGTGCAGAGGGAATTTCACGGTCTAAAATGCGTTTGGATACAGTACCCAACAAACTAACTGCTTTACCTGAACGCGATAACAATTCGTACAATAATGTGGCTGTTGTAGTTTTTCCATTAGTGCCTGTTATGCCAATGACTTGCAAGTACTTCCAAGGGTCTCCAGCGAAAGCTTGTGCAAGAGGTCCAACAATTTTACGTGTATTAGCTACTTGCATGTAGTTATCGACCTCAGGATAGCTCTCAGGGGCGTCTTCGCCAATAATAAGTAGATTGGGGGAATAATTTAGTCCTTCGATGAAGTCATGACCATCTACTTCTGTACCCCGCACAGCTACAAAAACACCATTGGGATCCATGTTTCGAGAATCTTGGCTAACCTGAGTATATATAACCTCTGGTTGCTTAATGCGTTTGGTAATAGGTTGGCATATAACTTGGACGTCTTGGGTACTTAACGAACGAGGGACTAGAGGGGATAATTTGGAGACTAGTAGACTCATTACTCGCCTTCTGTTTTTCCGTTAATTTGTTCAAATAAAAGAGCCTTACCTCTTAGAATCACAGTGCGTCCAGGACGCATATAGTCACCCGCAATCGGAAATTGTGCGTATATGGTACCTGATCCAATGCGTTTTATCTTTAGCCCTAGTTCAGTTAATATGGTATGAGCTGTGCGCATACTCATCCCACGCATATCGGGAAGTTCAATACGTTCAATCTCTTTGGTATCAGTTCCATTCCAGACTATTTTTGGATCCTTATGTGGATTTAGTAGTCCTGATTTAGGTTTAACTTGAAGGTATAATTTAGTTTTTGAGAAAATGGTATCCCCAGGGGCTGGTTGCTGTTGTACGATCCAATCACCCTTACCCTGCATTTCAAAAGGGATATATAAAGATTTTAATAGCTCTTTGGCTTGTTTGGGCGATAAGCCTAATAATGAGGGAGCAATAGCATAGGTATTATCATAACTGTCATATTGAACCAATTGGCGCTGCAGGTCTTGGTCCAGGCCTGCAATACGTAGTGCTACTTCTTTGAAGATAGGACCTGCCGTGTATCCACCATAGCCAACAGGTTTTGGTTCGTCTAACATTATATAGATTACATATCTAGGTGCTTCTATTGGAAAAAACCCAACAAATGATCCCCGATAGCGATTGGAGTATACTCCTTTAATTACTTTTTTCGCCGTTCCTGTTTTACCTGCAATACGCAGTCCCGGTATTTGAGCTAGATCCCCAGTACCCGAATCGCTAACTACACTTTCAAAAACAGGATAAAGTTTTTCTAGCGTCTTAGCTTTGGCTACCCTACGGATATGGGTTGGATAGAATTGTTCAATGATTTTTCCACTTCTATTAGTTATTTTCTTTACCAAATAAGGACGCATTAAAACTCCTCGATTGGCAAAAGCAGCGTAGGCTTGGGTAGTTTGTAGAGGGGTTGAAAGAAGCTCGTATCCATGAGACATCCAAGGGAGACTTACTAAACTCCATTCAAAGGGTTTTGCCATGCGTCCACCTTCTTCCCCAGCAAGATCTATATGAGTGGGGGTGCCAAATCCTAAATTACGGGCATATTGATAAAAAGTATCATTATCCAATCGCATAGCGATTTCTGCGGTAGCCACGTTGGATGATTGTTGAATAACCTCCTCAAAGCTGATGGTTCCAAGTGGATTATGATCTCGTAAAGTAAGGCCATGAATTTGAATAGCACCGTTTTCAGGTGTTTTAAAAAGTTCATTCTTTTTTATAACACCTTGTTCCACAGCTGCAATAGCGGTAACTAATTTAAAGGTAGATCCAGGTTCTACTAAATCGGCTATGGCAAAGTTTCGTCTGTTCTCTTCGTTAATATCACCTGGTACATTAGGGTTATAGCTTGGATAATTGGCCATAGCTAAGATTTCTCCGGTTGTTGGGTCCATGATAATTCCTGTACCATAATTGGCTTGATATCGCTGAACGCCAACCTGTAACTCATCTTCTAAAATAGCCTGGATGGAAGCATTGATTGTAGTGTGTAAATCATAGCCCTCGACTGGCAGTTTCTTAGGTGCTCCCACGTATTCAAACACTCTTTGAAAAGCATCCTTACGCACTTGCTGTACCCCATCAATGCCTTTTAGTTCATTATCGTAATGAGATTCTAGGCCAATACGCCCTCTCATTTCATGATTAACGAAACCCATAGTATGAGCAGCAAGTGAGCCGAATGTATAGCTTCGGCGATAGTTTTCTTCTAGTATAACACCTCGGATACCAAGTTTGGCTAGTTCTTCTTTTTGCATGCCATTTATATTTTTTTCCATTACCACATATCGAGACCATGAGGGGGCATTGTTTAGAATACCTTGGTAGTGGGCCTTTCCTTTATTGGTAGTTCGGCCCAGGGTAACTAATACGCAGTCTACCTCAGCTTGTGTCGTACCAGGAACTTTGGGGTCTATAGCCATTTTATAATCTACAGTGTTTGTGGCAAGAAGAGTGCCATTGCGGTCGTAAATATTACCTCGTTCTGCGGGTATAGCTATTTCAGTGATGGCTTGTTCATTCCAAAGTTGGCGGAGCCCTTCACCTTCAATGAAATTAATTCTAACCAATTGAACCAGTAAAGCAGTGGGTAATAAAAACAGAATACCCAGTACCACAAACATTCGACCCATAATATCGCCTCTAAACTCCTCCATTCAATGAACCTCCAATATTTGATCAGACGGTCCTGCATTGATAAAGCCTAGTTCTCTGGCTTTACGATAAATATGGACCGGCCCTGTCAATCGGTCATATCGTAGTTTTAAATCATCATGCACTTGTTGGGATTGTTCGTATTCCTTTTGGAGTAGATGAACCTGCCCAAGCAGCTCTTGGGTAGCAAATACATGTGTTAAATAAATAAAACCAAGAAATGCCACCACCACGGTAAAGGCAATAATTTTTGCAGGTTTGAAAGATGATAATTTTATTCCAGTTCTTTGACCTATTTTTTTGTTGGCTATTTGAGATGGAGAGTATATGGAATCACTGGAATTGATTTTTCGGAGGTTTGGCTTCACGTTCTGTCTATGCAAAGGAGATGATACCATCATGAGCCGGGGTCTCCTATTTTTACAGCTATTCGAAGTTTTGCACTTCGGGAGGCTGGGTTTCGATCAATTTCATGATCATTAGGGGTAATGACCTGCCGATTGATAGGTGTTAGGGGACAAACAGGGTTACCATAAAAATCTTTTTTGATAATTCCTTCAAAATTTCCACTCTTCATGAAGTTTTTAACTAATCGATCCTCTAGTGAATGATAGCTCATGACCACCATTCGTCCACCTGAGGCTAGGAGCTCAAGTCCTTGTTGTAGAACTTGTTTTAATACCACTAATTCTTGGTTTACCTCAATACGAATAGCCTGAAATACCCTGGCCAAGCTTTTTATTCTGAATTTATGGTTTACTTGTTCACTAATTATAGATGAGAGCTCTTGAGTAGTTTCAATAGGTCGTGCATCTATAATACTTTGGGCGATTTTTCGACTGCCTCGCTCTTCTCCGTAATGAAAAATGATATCTCTTAGTCGCTCATAATCATAGGTATTCACAACATCATATGCGGTCAGACCCATATAGGTTCCCATTCTCATATCAAGAGGCCCTTCCTGCTGAAAGCTAAACCCTCTATCCGCTTTTTTAAGTTGATGAGTGGAAACCCCTAAATCCAATAGGATTCCGGCGACCTGTCCTTTAAATGAGGGAGGTAAAAGAGTAGACAGGTAGCCGAAGTTTCCATTTAAAATCGTACATCTTGGGTCTTTTCCAATACGCTGGGTTGCAGCTTCAATTGCTTGTTGGTCTTGATCTAATCCAAAAACAGTTGCTCGAGAGTCTAATTCATTCAGTATGGCTAATGTATGACCGCCACCACCCAAAGTCGCGTCAATATAAGTGCCGTTTGGGTCGGTAATTAGATGTTTAATGCACTCTTGGACCATTACCGGTTTGTGTTCATAATATGTAGTCATATTATTCACCATCGGATTCTGGTCCGCCTCCCATTACCCGTTCAAAAATAGTTTCAAAAGCATCGGGATCTAAATCAGCATCTATTTTTGCCAGGACTTCGGGGGACCAAATCTCGATATATTGCCCCATACCAATAAAAATGGCTTTTCCATTGATTTGGGCATAATTGGTATGCTCATAAGGGAGAGCAATACGGTGTTGTTTGTCCAAGGCGGCGTCTTCAGCATAGCGTAAAAAATTCCGCTTAGCTATGCGGCCAATTCGCGTAAAATTATTGGCCTTAGAGAGGGCGTTTTCCACGTCACGCCACTCGTTATCTGGGTATAAATAAAGACAAGTTTCTAATCCGCGCACCACCACGAAGCGTTCTTGAGCATCTGGACTCAACACTTTTCGCATTTTAGCCGGAAAGGCTATGCGGCCTTTTGCATCTATACTATGCTCATATTGACCTTTGAAGCTATGCAAGGTGACTAAACGTGGAA
>MDTG01414416.1_pt1 | contig 11112 bp, 14 predicted proteins | sample 811421 | NCBI WGS metagenome assembly MDTG01 (sample SAMN05326645, study PRJNA326480) | marine metagenome | isolation source: seawater | place: Pacific Ocean: South East | collected 2011
AAATGTATTCAATATAGCACGGAAGATAGGTATTGTCAACTCTGGAAAATTTTTCTTTCGTACTTATAGTACCTCGTCAATCGTATTGAGGTCGTAGTCTTTATTCTCCGTATCTGTTCTCTGTTCTGTAAAAGTATCGAAGTTTTCGTCTTCTAAGATACGAGTAAACGAGTCTTTCTGTAAGGTAAGTTGGGTGACGTGCTGTTTTTCGTTCTTTACGATAGTGTGTTTGCAATCTACCACTAGGAACTTACCTGATAGTGGGTCCTTAGCACTAGGAGATTTGTTGTCGTATGCTGGTACTTCTAGATAAACTACATCTCCAGCACCAACACCAAAGAAACCTGGTACTTGTATCGTTGCTTGTACGTTTCTCATACCCTCTTGTTTAGATATTCTCTTTTGTGTAATCTCTTCTTTTGGTGGTTGTCTTGCGTCATTATGCACTTTTGTTGTAGTTGATTGAAACATTCTGCGTCCAACTAAATCTGCTGGTGATTTATTGTTAGAGAATATCATATTTGGTAATATACCTTGACCTAATACAACTTGACCTGCGTTGTCTGTTTCCATTTGTGAGGTCTCTAATCTATTTAAATAGTAATTAAATCTTTTTGTTGTAAACTTCTTCGCAAACTGGTCGTGTGTCACCATATCACTTGCGTATACACCTGAGGTCATATTATTTAAAGAATTGACACTGCTATCTATGTCTAGGAAATATGCTGATTGTAAATCTGATTTTACATCATTATTACCATTGTTTTGTCTATTGTTCTTTCGTTTCATAGAGTAACTCATTACTGGTTTTCTAGGTACTTTTGATGATACATTGGTCATACTCTCTATTGACCTGAAGTGAAAACCTGTTGATGTTTCATAGAATTTATAACCTGCTCCATTATGTGCTTTGCTCTGCGTGTCACCTGCTAGATAATTGATTGCTGATAATGGTGAAGTGTATGGTATAACGTGTTTAAACAGTGTGCTTGATGGTTCAAAGAAGAAATTCTTCTTTGATTTTAAATGTGTGCGTAAAATATCTTGCACAATCGCTTCATGTGAGTTTGTATACGCATGACTGAATACTGTTGACTGATTGATTGCTTTTTCTATTGAACAGAAATGTAACACATATATTTGAGCATTTTCTTCAACTTGTTCTCTATTACCTATGTGATGTACAAATACAGGATTACCAGTTTTTGTTGTAAAATCATATACTCTATCGATACCTGGTGTAGAACATTTAAATTCTAATCTTTCAAATCCACTAATCTGCACATCTTTAAATGTACCTGTTGCGTCTAGTATGACCATATTACCTGTTATTACATTTGATGATATGCTCTCAAATATGTTTATTTCTTGTACAAGGTTGTGAATGTTTAATCTTTTTAGGTCTGACCCATTTGCATCATATTGATATGATATTAGATTAACAAATGCAGATAGATTAAAGTCACCTGCTTTTTGAAAAGGTGTTGAAGTTAAACTGTTGTACATTATACACTCACAAGTGTTGAGAACTCTTCTAAAAATGCATTTAAAAAGTCATTACTTAATAATTTGATTTGTCTTCTTTTATCTTGCTCTCTTAATTCATATTCATAATTAGTCACTGATACTGCTCCTACTTCTGTGCTATTGACTTCTAAAACGTGTGAGTAGTCATTAGTACCTCTTTGTGTGGTTTTACCACTTGTTACTGCTTTTTCATAATGATGAATTGCATCTGGGTCTGCATATTTGTCTTTTACATAGTTCTCAAATGTAATATCATCCATAGGCCACTCGTGGTAGACATCTGTGATATTATTTGTGAGTAATATAACAAAGTGCAATTGTGCATCACCAAAATGATAAAATGCTACATCTTCTGGTGTATCACCTGCTGGTACATCATATAAATCGTATAGTGATAATTCATCAATGACACCAGTTCTAACTTTTACCCTTGTCATAAGGTCTGTAACTAATCTTAAATTACCATCACCTTTGATATCATAAAAACCTTTTTCAAATCGACTAAAATAAGACATATTACATTCCTTGTGATATTGTTTCTTTGGTCATTATTTCTAATTCACCAAAAGTTAATGATAATTTCATCATAATAGGGGCTGCTCCCTTTTCATCTTGTTTAAATGTATGAAATTGTGAATTAGGAGCATAGTCAATTGTTAAGTCTTTTAATACACACCTGCTTATTTTCGGTATGTAAGTATTCTCTTTATCTCTATACATATAAGTTATTTGAAACTCTGAAGGTACTGCTAATTTACCATTACCTGACTCTTCAGGATGCATATGAAATTTTAATAAACTTATTATAGAATGACAAGTATCGTTTTCATTAGAATCTCTAGGTGCTAAATCAAAACCAAACTGAAACTCTCTCATACTAACACTCTGAAATACTAACTCAGTATTAGGATTAAATGCTGTACCTAAATTCTTTGTGTTAAATGCAGAGAAACCAGGTATTATAGCATCTAACGCTGTTTCTAACATTCTTCTACCTGCTGTTGAGGCGAGTTCACCTGCTGAGTTAAAAAATCCACCGTCTCCACCACCAAATGCATTTTGTAAAAATTGATTTAAGTTCTTCATCATACCTGTATCTGTTGCGTTGTATGTAACACCATACTTAAATTGTTGTTGGTCGTGTGGTGTATACATTACTATAGAATCAGATATCTGATTATGAAATTTGCTACCACCATTCATACCACCAACTTGCTTTCTCAATATACTCTCATTAGGTTTTAGACCAAGACCCTTCTTTCTAGCAGCCAGCACATCTTTACTTGATGCTCTACGTTTAAGTTCACCAACTTGATTTTTACTACCACTACCGAAAGGCGCACTACCTTTTGCAGATTGGTCATCTTTAACTTTACTAAAATCAGTAGGTATTATGTCAAATATAATATAGTGACCATCACCTAAATTTTGTGTTTCTTCAGGATACACTAAAGTACCGTAATTAAATTTACTATTCTCTTTTCCTAAATGAGCAGTAGGTGAAATTAAATCCATATCAAATGGTGATTTATTTGCTAGTTTCGCTACTACCTTTTTTGTTGCTTGACCTGTGTTAAATCCACCACTAACAAGTTGTTTTGCTTGGTCTATCGCACCACCTACAGTATTAGTTAAAACACCTTGCAACTTAGTCGCTTCTCCTAATGCTTTACCTTTAAGTCTATTTAAATTTTTACTGACTACTGATGATACGGATTTGTGTCTAATAGGTCCCATAAATATTCCTTGTTTTAATTATATTTATATGGTAAGATGAAGAGTTATAAAGGTTTATATCGTCCCACTAATCCTAAGAAGTATGTGGGCAATCCAAGACAAATAGTTTATCGTTCTAACCTTGAACGCAAGTTCATGTTGTATTGCGATAGAAATGATAGTATTGTACAGTGGGCAAGTGAAGAATTGCCAATACCATACCTATCTCCTATCGATAAAAGAATACACAGGTACTTTCCAGACTTTCTTGTTAAGACAGATAAAGGTAAAAAGTTCTGCATAGAGATTAAACCATCTCGTCAATGTGTTCGACCAAAAAAACCTAAACGTAAAACTAAATACTATATTCGTGAAAATCTAGAATATGCAAAGAACATTGCTAAATGGGAATCTGCTAAAAAATATTGTGCTAATAACAATATGGAGTTTAAAATAATTACAGAAAAAGATTTAGGTAGTTATTAGTTCGCATTACCATATGACATAGCATTTGTATCATTATAAACACCATAAGTATTTCTAGTTTGTGTTCTACCCATATTAACACCTGCTGTTTGAGTATTTTGAACGTTAGAAACAACATTTGAAGTTGATGCTTGACCTGACATCATTGCAGCCTGGTCAGCATCAAACTGTGCTTTTGTTTCCATAAACTTTTTGAATTGTTCATTATCTTTCAATCTTTCAGTTAATTTTTTGTTTCTAAGAATATTCATCATTGACATTTCTGATTCTCTGCCATACTTATTCTCAAATTTTACTCTTGATTTTTGTAGAAATTTGTCTTCTTCTCTTTGTGACCTTGCTACCTTTTTATCAATCTCCGCTCTGTCAATAAATTCTTGGTCAACTCCTTCTTTTTTTGCTATCTCTTGTAATTGTGATAAACTCTTATTGTCTAAATTTTCACCAGAACCAATGATTCCTCTTTTATATTCTTCTGGGTTTTTTTCTCTTATTTTTTCTGCTAATTGGTCCACTGCTCTTGCTTTAAACTGTGATTGTTCACCTGCTGTAGGCGCCGTTTCATCTTTTTTCAAAAGTTCTTCTTTTTCTTTTTGTCTTTCTGCATCAGTCTTACCAAATAAAAAGTCATAAACTGATATGACCGCTTCTTCTAATGTTGCAAATGCATCTTTTATCCTGTCGAATACAGCACCTATTGCCGACCTAAAAGAATCAAACTTTTTTACTAACATGAATATTGCTATACCTATTATTGCAAATAAACCTACTAATAGCATAGTTTTTAAACTCATCAACTTAAAACCTAAATTTAATTTCTTCATAAAACCACCTAATTTCTTAAATGCAAGAGCAACTAATTTAAAAGGTCTTAAAAACATATCTAACATAAATTTACCAACCACTTTAAATGGTTTCAGTAGAAATGTTCCTACTTTCTTACCAAAATCTTTTAATGGTTTAAACATTTCATCTACTTGTTCATCAGTTTTACCAAAGAACTTTTTTGCAATAAATCTTGGTGCTTTGATAATAGCACCTATTGTAGCAGTAATAGGTTTAAATAAATCTAACACTTGACTAACTAAACCTTCTACTGCTTGTACTAAACTATTAAATACTTGAGCAACAGGTCCTGGCATAAATGCATCTACAAAACCTGTAACACTATCTCTTTGTCTACCATAGAAATCAGCAATATCTCCTGCAAAACCTGTCATCACAGATTTGACTTCTTTTACACCTGTATTCTTTACATCTTGAATACCTCTATCAAGTTCTTCAATGTTTTTTGTTAAATCTTCAATCGTATCTTTTTGTTGAACTGATAATTGACCATTCTCATCTGTTTGTTTAGATAATTTTTGTATGTCTTTTTCATAAGTTTCTATAAGGTTTCTATTGTTTATAATTTGTTGTTGTTTTTCTCGTATTTCTTTTTTTGTTAAAATTCTTAATTGAAGTTTACCGTCTACTATCTGTTGTTCAGTAACAAGACCTGCTTTTTTTAATGCACTCTCTCTTTCACCTATTTCTTTAACACTTTTATCATAATCTTTTATGGTATCGTCTAATGCTTTTATTCTACCCTCACTCATTTTTGCTTTTTTACCAAACTGTTTTATACTCTCACCTGAATCTTCAAGATATGCTTTAAAATCTTCTATATTTGCTAATAGGTCACTTTCTCTCATAGGTTCAGAGAATACCTGCATCAAACCTTGTTGTGTTTCTTTAAGATTTGCTTTTGTTATTTTTGTTATTTCTTTTTGATTAACATTAAACGCCTCAACAAACCCACTCATGCTTTTAATTATACCTCTACCTATTGACCTTCTAATCTTCTCTTCATTTGCCATAGGTTTAGCATTTTCACCTTTTGTTACATTAGGTGTTTTTTTAGGGACTGATGATTTTTCTTCTGCCATATTATCTTCCGTTTATCTTATTTTTACTTGTACCTGCATATAATCCAAACCAAGCTGCACCAGCACCAACAACTACTGATACTAAACCACTTTGTTCTAAATTAGGTGAGTCTATTTCCATAAACCAATGCACAACTTGATATAACAATACAATGTATACAGTCAAAAACATTCTAGGGAATATTCTCCAGGCGTCTATTGCTTTTGCTAAGTCAATTAAGTTTTGATGTTTATTTTTACTAGAGTCGATTGTATTGGTATCAATCTCTAACTCTAGATTTACTTTTTTAGTTTGTGTTTCTTCCATGTTTGAGATTCTCCCTTTTAATTCTCTCATTTTCTTCTTTAATATATCTCATCAACAATTCTATGTATATATCACGTTCCCAAGGTATCATGTTTTCAATCTCAAATAATGAATATTTATGATGTTGCATTAACGCAAAATTTGTTTCAAAGTACGCCTCTAATGAGTTGTGGGAGAGGCAGATGAAAAAAAATCATTCAATCCTTGAAATGTCATCATGTTTTTCTTCTTCGTATTAGGATTTTCTACCTCTACTTCGTGCTTTAGCACTGGCATAGTTTTAAAAAACTCTTGCATTTTCTCAAATTGATTACTTTGTAAACTCTCTATAAACTCCTGTAATTCTTTTACTGTACTGTCTTTTGCAGGATATATTTTCTCACCCTCATATATGTGGTCGATACAATTTATTATTAATTTAAATATATCTTCAGTCTTCATATCATCTGCATCAACTAAATTGTTGTTATCTAAAACGTTTAAACTAGGATATTTAAATATCACTCCTAATTTTCTACTATCATCTAACATTATATCATTTGTGTGTTTATCGTCTACTTGCACGTCAACTTTTGTTAAATCTAATTCAACATCAACTCTTGTTTTCATATCGTCAGGACAGATAACTTTAAACTTTGCTATCTCACTAACTGACTTTGCTCTTACATTTAAAAACAAATACTCAATATCAAATAATGGTAAGTGTTTTAATTCTATAGCATTAAATGTACATGCACTTAATACGTTAACTACAGTGTTAGTAATATCAGTTTTTTTACCTGACTCTTGTGCCATCAATAGCACTTTCTCTTCTCTTACAGAGAAAGGTCTAAATTTTACTTTTATGTCTTGTGATGGTAATGTCAAGTCATAAGTTGGTGTTTCAATTTTTGGTAATGCCATAATAACTCCTTATAATCTAATTGGCGGTATCTTAAATGGTGGAAATACCCTACCTCCTGTAATTCTACCTATAGGACTTCTTCTTGCTAAATCTTCAATTACTCCTCTTGCAGGAGATTGTAGAAATTTTGGTAGTTTGCCTATTACACCACCTAAAAATCCTGATTCATCTTTTTTATTTACAACTTCTCTAAAGTCTGGTCTTCCTGTTTCTGGGTCTTGACCATTAATTAAGAAGTTAGTCCATTTTCTATATGAAAATGTGACATCAAATGTCATAATTTCTGCATCAGAGTAGTCCATTGATACGTCACCTATTGAACTAGGATATACTTCTGTAAATCCTACTGCGTATGTCATATCATCTCTTTCTTGTTTTCCTGCATATGAACCTAATGCAAACATATTCATTGTACCAACATAATCTTTGTAGTAATTAAAGTTGTAAGTTAGGTCACTAAACGCACATTTTTGCCATAGTTCAAAATATTGTCTTTGTCTTAAAAATTTATCTGCATAGAATGTAGCAGTTACATCAGCATAATCATAGTTAGTGACATGTTTTCTTGCAGGTCCATTATGCTTTACTGAGGTCATTGTCATTTTTCTATCAGGTATTGTCATCTTATTACAAAACATTTGCACACTTCTACCATGTGTCATATGATAATCACGCATTGTCTGTAAACTTGTGAAACCTTGTTCTTCTTCATTGACCTCTTCAATATCTTCAGGATTATATCGTGTACCAAATCTATTGAAAACTGTTTTAGCAAGTGCATTTGGTGGATTGAACTCTACATAAAATCTATTACCTCTAGAGAAACCTTCCGCTTCATTTGCAGCTGCTAATACTCTACCCATAACAGATTCAGGATTACCACCTGGTTTTTGTTTTAGTCTAGGGTCTGTTCTATTGAATAATGAGTCTAAATCTCTAGGTATACCTACTCTAACGTCTATACCACCTATTCTTCTACCACCTCTAAGTATTGCCATCTAATTTCTTCCTATTTTCCATGTGAAGTTCGTCTATATCATATTTAGACTGTCCTTGATACGGTACTGCGTGATAATTTTCTATCATCATATCATTAATGTTATTACCATCTACGAATAGAATACCTAAAACTCTACCAAACTTACCTTTTTCTTTATGTGATTTCATTGTGATATCACCTTTTGAAAGTTGTTCTTTTAAATACTTCTTTGCTTTGAGACCATATTTCTTTTCTTCTAAATCTCTGGTTCTACTCTCTGGTGTGTCTATACCTAATAGTCGTATTCTTGCACTATGTAATATATTGAATCCTAAATCAATAATAACATCTACAGTGTCACCGTCAACGACTTTTTTTATTTTTTGTACTTTATATTCATGCATTATAATCTTAAAACCTTATGAGCAAACCATTTAATTGCTTTTTTTATTCTTTCTATAAAAAACATATTAATAATATGTTTCACTAATCTAACAATAATCAATATTGGTGACGTTAAAACGTCAAATAATAATATAAAAGCATCTACTGACACGTCTATCACATTATCAGTCGTGCATAATTTTTTCCATCTCTCTTTTATTCTTGTAAACATAAGTCATTATAACATTGCTCTACTATCTTTAAACACAGTTCTATTACTATCTTTTCTAAACTGTGCTACAGGTAGTAACACTGCTAAAGCAGCTTCATTTATATTTATTCGTAAAAACTGACTTTGTGCTTGAGAATACAAGTATTTTTTAATTGTTGGTTTTGTATATCTATTACCTTTTAATTGGTCATACGATACACTAAATTTAGTTCTCTTTTTTAAATCTGGTGCAGTCTGATATGCTTGTAATGACTCTAAAAACCTTAATCTTAATGCTGGAGGTAAATAGTGAAAATTACACCCTATAAATCCACCTCGTATCGTGTCTAAAGGTAGCACTAGGGGAAATACATCATAGTATGGTAATCTCTTCTTTGTTTTTGGATTATACAAAAACATATTAAGTCTACCTGCACTAGGACGACCTATCAAATCACCACTGTTCAGCAATCTACCAGCAGTAGGTTTATCTGTCAATCCTGCTATTTTACCTCTGTACCAAGATATAGATTTATAACTATCACCTTGTTTACTTGTTATTGGGTCTAATATACTAACCATAAGACTATTTATATAAAAAAAGGGACAGTATTACTACTGCCCCTTCAAAGTTGAAGTACGAGAGAGATTTAATCTTCGTCTGCTAATTTACTAAAGTATGACATAGTATCATCTTCTTTCACATCACTAGCAGTAGAAGTTACTTCACTACTTTGTGCTACACCGTTAGTTTTAGGTGGGAGGTCTGTTTGACTAACATCTGTAGCAGTTCTCGAACCCATAATTGTCCTATTCAGTTTCTCTTTGAGTTCATCATAGGTCTTAAAATTACTAGGGTCAGAGAATTCTTTTAGAGGATATTGTTTCTGCCATATTGCTTTTATCTTTGCGTCATCTTCAGCAATAGGAGTTACACCCTCAAACTCTGATTTATCATAGTTCCAATAACCATCAACTTTTCTAATCTTCAGTTTAAAGTTTGCACCTTTCCAGAAGTCAAATGGGTTGATTGGTGACTCGTCTTCAAATTGTGGTTTCATCGCCTCTGTAATCTTATCAAATATCTTTTTACCGAATTTGTATAAGAATACTTTACCTTCGTTATCTGGTCTTTTAGGGTCAGACACAACATAGACGTTTGCATAGTATGATAATTTTCTTTTTCTCTTTCTTGCAAGGTCTTTATCAGAATCAACACCAGTATTCCAGAGTCTTGTGTTCTCTTCAGACACCGGGTCTTTCTGATTTAGAGTTGTAAGAGAGTTCTCTATATACCAACCACCAGGTCCTTGAAATGCGTGAGACCAAATTCTAGACCATGGCATATCTTCACCTTCTGGTGCAGGTAAAAATCTTAATACTGCATAACCATTACCTGATTTATCAAGTTCTGGTTTCCAGAGTCTTTCGTCTTGATATTTGCTCTTATCTTTATTATCTTCGGGACTTAACTTTTCGTCTAATGCTTTTGTTAAAGCATCAAAGTTACTAGATGATTGTTTTAATGTTTCGAAATCCATATATTCTCCTTATAATTGTATTTGTGTTACCTGTATTATCGGTATCTCTATTATTTATACGATTCTTAATGTCTATCAATATAACAAATTTACCACTTATTGTCAACCCTCATTTGTAATTGTTTGTAAGTGATGTACTCTAAATTTTTAAATTCATTGAATTGTGGGTGCATACGATTAACTTTACTATTGTTATCAACTGGTTCATTATTTACTTTGTAAAATGCTATATCAGGATTTTCATTCATTAATGCTTGTAGTTGTATAAACCAGTTTACTGATGGTGTTGGTTTGTGATTTATAGGATTATAATTTGATGTACCTTTGTATAAGTTATTAATATTATTTGTATCACTATTTAAATCGTGACCTAACAAATACACTTGTTGTGGTTGTTCATTCTTAATTGCTAACCATATAGCAGTAGGTCCAGCAGCCCAACCTAAATCTTGACCACCTTGTACTTCTCTGATGCTACGCACTTTGTCATCATTTCTTACCCAACTTACTTTAGTTTTAAATGATTGCTGATATTGTTTTAGTTTATTAGGGTCTTTTTTAACTTGATTAGCAAAGTTTATAAGTGCTGAACCACCTGTAGTAAACTTTGTACAACGACCTTTTTCATTTGTTTTTAGTAAATCTAAACTATCAATGTATTTTATCATCTCTGGGTCATTTGTACCATACACAGATGTATGAAACATCTTTTCATCTTGTATATTCCAGTTTCTAAAATAACAATCGTGTGCATATGCATAACCACTTTGGTATATTTCATGTATTATACCTTGGTCTACTGCAACCAATACATCAGGTGTGTAATCTCTATACATAGCATTACAACCATATATTTTACCAAACTTTCGTAATGCATCTAAATTTACATTACGTCTACTTTCACCATTACCTACACAAAATACTCTTTTCATTCCTCATCTAACAAATATTTACTACTCACAGGAAATTGGTCTTTCATATGATGAGCAATATCTCTTGTCACCTCTCTTGTTTCTTTTTGAGCATCATCTTTATTTCTTAAATTACACACTCTTGCAAATGCATATAATGTACCTGACCATATCCACTCTGTCATCATACATTGTGGTAATATCATTCTTGCTAATTC
>MDTG01038788.1_pt1 | contig 11111 bp, 8 predicted proteins | sample 811421 | NCBI WGS metagenome assembly MDTG01 (sample SAMN05326645, study PRJNA326480) | marine metagenome | isolation source: seawater | place: Pacific Ocean: South East | collected 2011
GAGCAAATTAAAAACAATAAACCTATTACAATTACAGATTTATCAATGACAAGATTTATGATGGAAATGGACGATGCTCTTGATTTAGTTTTATTTGCTTTTAAATATTCAAAAGGAGGTGAAATATATGTAAAAAAAGCAAAAAGTGCTAGTCTGGAAGTTTTATCAAAAGCTTTAGAATTAATTTTCAAAAAAAAAATGAAAAAAGTATTTTTAGGTTTTAGACATGGGGAAAAAAAACATGAAACTCTTATAGGATTAGAAGAGATATCAAAATCAATTGAAACTAAAAATTATTTCATAATAAATCCTGATATAAGATCATTGGATTATGATAAATATTTTAAAAAAGGAAAAAAAATTAAATCTAACTTGATGGAGTACACGTCAAAAAATACTGGACAGTTAACTCCAGAAAATTTAGCTAAAAAAATTAAAAAATTAAAGATTTGAGTATTTTAATATTAGGTTCAAATGGTTTTATAGGAAAAAACCTCAAGTTCTTTTTTAAAGAAAGAGGTGTTGCTTATGAGGAATTTACTAAAAAAAAAAATACGAAACTATCAGAAAAAATAAATAAGTGTGATTTTATAATTCATTTAGCTGACAAAATTAAATCAAAAAAAAAAAAAGATTTTGATATTTCAAAGCAATTTACATCAAATATTGTTTCAAATATCGTAAAATCAAAAAAAAAAAAATATATTATTTATGCATCATCAATAAACTATAATGTAAAAAAAAATTTACATTATTCTTTAAAAAGAGATTCTGAAAAATTATTGAAATCTAATAAATATTTAAAATCATTTGTTGTAAGATTGCCAAATATTTTTGGCAAATGGTGTAAACCAAATTATAATTCTTTTTTTACAACTGCTTGCTACAGTATAGCAAAGGGAAAAAAAATAGTAATTAAGTCAAAAAAAAAAATACCATTACTTCATGTAAGTGATTTATCTGAATATTTTCTAAATATAATTAATAAAAAAAAAAATAATCTTAAACTTTTAGAACAAAAAATTATTTATTTAAAACCAGTCGATATAGTAAATATTCTTTTAAATTTTAAAGACAAAAAAAATTTAGATTTAGAAAAAACATATAATTTAAGCAAAGATCAAATTAATAAAATACATTCAACTTACTTATTTTATAATAAAAATAATAAGTTAATTGATAATTTTACACGAATAAAGGATGTAAGAGGAGATTTTGCTGAATTAATTAAAGAAAAAAAATTTGGACAAATTTCATTGCTTACCGTAAACCCAAAGCATGAAAGAGGTAATCACTTTCATGATCATAAAGTTGAGAGATTTATTGTAATAAGTGGACAGGGAGAGCTAGTGCACCAAAATGTTTTGGATAATAAAGTTAAATCTTTTAAAATATCTGATAAAAAAAATAGAATTTATTCAACAATTCCAGGATGGTCTCATAAAATAAAAAATCTTGGTAAAAAAAAAACTTATAATATTAGTTTGGGCAAATGAGGTATATGATAAGATATCACCCGATACGATTAAATGGGAAATAAAATGAAAATAGTTACAGTTGTAGGAACAAGACCAGAAATCATTAGATTAAGTGAAGTTATAAAACAACTTGATTATAATTTTAATCATATTTTAGTTCATACTAATCAAAACTATGATTATGAGCTTAAGAAAATTTTCTATAATCAGTTTAATATCAAATATCCTAAATATGATTTAAGCATAAAAGAAAAAACAACTGTGAAAACAATTTCACAAATTTTGGTTAAAATTGAAGAAGTAATAATAAAAGAAAAACCAGACGTCTTTTTCGTTTTAGGTGATACTAATAGCGCTTTATCTTCAATAGTTGCTAAAAAGCATAAAATTCCAATTTTTCATTATGAGGCAGGAAATAGATGTTATGATCAAAGAGTCCCAGAGGAAATAAATAGAAAAATTGTTGACCATATTTCAGATATTAATTTAACTTATAGTGGGTTTGCTAGAGAAAATCTTTTAAAAGAAGGCTTAAATAGAAGTAGGGTAATCAAAATAGGTAGCCCATTAAAAGAGGTAATTAAAGCGAATTATGAAAAAATTTCGTCATGTAAAATATTAGAAAAATTAAAATTAGAAAAAAACAAATATTTTGTTTTTAGCTTTCACAGAGAAGAGAATGTTGATGATAGATTAAAACTTAAAAAATTTGTTAAATTATTGAATAAATTATCTAGCTCTAATAAGGAAAAAATTGTTTTAACACTACATCCAAGAACAAAAAAAAATTTATTAAGAAATAACTTTAAGCTTAATAAAAAAATAATTGTTAATAAGCCCTTTGGTTTTTTTGAGTATATTAAATTACAAATAAATTCAAAAGTTATACTTTCAGATAGTGGTAGTCTACCTGAGGAGGCATCTATTCTAGGATTAAAAGCTATCTGTTTGAGGGACACACATGAAAGACAAGAGTCTTCCTCCCTCCCCAGCGTTGTGATGAGTGAACTAAATTTTAAACAAATTAATTTAGCAATGAAAGTTTTGTTGAAATCTAAAAAGAAATTAAAAATTTTAGATGATTATAATCAGGATGATATATCGACTAAAATTCCTAAAATTATCACCAGCTATACTTCCATAATTAATAAAAAAGTATGGAAAAAAAACATCTAAATATTTTAATACTAAGTCAATATTTTTGGCCAGAAAACTTTAGGATTAATGATCTTACTAAGTTTTTGTCTGATAAAAAACATAATGTGGAAATATTAACAGGGATACCTAATTATCCGGATGGGAAAGTTTTTCAAAATTTTTTAAAAAAAGAGAAGAAATTTTATAAATTCAATGGTTTAAAAGTGCATAGAGTTAGACACTCACTTAGAAAACAAGGAAAATTTTTAGATTTAGCATTAAATTTCATATCATTTTTTTTTTCAGCACTTTATTACTCAATTAAAAATCTCAGAAAAAAAAATTATGATTATATTATAGTTTTTGGTACATCTCCTGTTACAACCGCACTGATAGCAATTAATCTTTCATTTTTTACAAATAGCAAAGTTGTATTGTGGGTTTTGGATTTATGGCCTGAAGTCCTAAAGGATTTAAATGTACCAGGAAATAATTTTTATTCTAGAATTTTAAAGAGTATTGTTGGTTTTATTTATAAAAAATCAGATCTTATTTTATGTCAATCAGAAACTTTCCATAAAAAAATAAATACTGATTCTAAAAAATTAATATTTTATACATGGCCAGAAGATATCAATAGTAAACTAAAAATTGAGAAAAAAAAATCAGATCAACTAGATATAGTTTTTACTGGAAATATAGGTCAAGCACAAAATTTGTTTTCAGTTATGAAATCAATAAAGTATTTAAAAAATAATAAAATTATTTGGCATTTTGTAGGAGGTGGCAGATATAAAGAAAGAATAATTAAATATAAAGATAAATATAAATTACAAAATATTAAATTTTACAAATATCAAGAGTTATCAGAAGTTAAAAAATTTTTACAAATGGCAGATGTTTTGCTGTTACCTCTTATTAAAGGTGAAGCAACATCAAATACTATACCTGGAAAATTTCAAACTTATCTTTTATTTAAAAAACCTATTTTATGTCATGCAGATGGAATTGTTCAAGATTACGTTGAAACTTTTAAACTTGGATTGTGCTCGAATCCTAATAATCCAAAAAAATTAGCCTCCAATGTATTGAAACTTCAAGAGGCAAAAAAAAAGAATAAATTGAATAATTACTTTAATTTTAGAAATTTTGATATGTTACTTAAAAAATTTTCAAAAGATAAAATTCTTTCTGAATTTAATGATGTTTTAATTAAATATAAACCTCAAAAAGAAATAAAGTATATAACAGAAAATACAATTAATATTCATAACAACAAAAATTTTATTCTATCAGCATTGAATTTAGCTTTTTTGGGATCGTTAGCTGAAAAAAAAATTATATTAAGTGATAATTTAATTTGTTGGCCAGATGGTATAATGGCAAAATTTATTTTTAAAAAAAAAATATATAAATTGCCAGGAAGGAAATTAATTAAAAAATTAAAATTTAAACAAAATGAAAAAATCATTCAGGTTGTTGGAAATTTGACAGTTAAGAATAAAATATATTTAAAAAAAACATTTCCTGGAAAAAAAATAAAAAATATTTCATTACCCTACGGAAGTGTTGAAACCTTAAAAAAATCTTTAAAGAATAAAGTTAAAAACGGAGTCATCTTTTTAACTCTACCCACGCCAAAACAAGAAATAATTGCAAATCATATAGCTTCGTTTTTAACAAAATATAAAATCTACTGTGTTGGAGGTGCAATTAATATGCTTTCTGGAGAAGAGCCACCTGTACCTAAAATTTTCGAAGAAAACCTAGAATTTTTATGGAGATTGAGATTTGATACAAAGAGAAGAATTAAAAGATTAATAATAAATTCATTTTTTATGATTTATGGATTAGTATTAAAAAAATTTAACCTTGAGCTTAAAAAAATCTAAAATTTAAAATGAATAAAGTGATACTTTATGCATGGGCATGTGATTTTAGCTCAAATACAGGTGAAGGCCTTCTATGTCAAAATTTTTGTAAAACATTGTCAAAGAAAAAAAAAATTCCAATAAAATTATTAACTCCAAATATATCTGCAAAAATATTTAGTTCAAAAATTATTATAAATAAAAAAAATCATCGAAAAAACTTTAAGTTCTTACATTATATATATCCTTTTGTCGGAATTTTATATTTATGGTTTTTATTTTTTTCTGGAAAAAAAGTAATGTATTTAAATTATTTACCATTGTGGAATTTTTTAATTTTATTTTTATTACCACCAAAAACTATATTGGGACCTATTACTGGAGGTGGTCAAGTTCAAAAAAGAAAAAAAAATAATTTTATACGAAATTTTTTATTTCCAAAATTTTATCAAATAAGTTTATTCATCCTTAATAGAAGACAAAAAAAAATTTTGTTCTCAACAGATTTATTAAAAAAATTTATAAATAAAAAAATTTTAAATAAATGTTTTTTTTTATTCTGCTTGAATATTATTAAAGATTATAAAAAAGTTCAGAAAAAAGGAAAACCAGAAATTGATTTATTATTTTATTATAACAATCATCCACACAAATTTAGACCAAAGATCATTAAATTAATAAATAAATTAGCAGATATGGATGTTAAAGTTTGCTGTATAGGTGAAAATTTTCCAAACAGTAAAGTAAATTGTTTAGGAAAAATAAGCAGAAAAAAATTGAAAGAAACTATGCTCAATTCAAAATTAGCATTTATGAGTGCAGAAAATTATCTATCGTTATTCGTTCTTGATTGTATAAATTTTAATTTAAAAGTTTTTGTAAGTGAAAAAGAATTTTCTTATTTAAACAATTTTTTTTTTAAGACAAGTTTTCTCAAATACAATTCATCAATTTCAGAAAAAACAATTATCAAATTAATTTTAAATTTCTTAAATGGTTATAAAAAAAATAAGTCGCAAAAAATTGTTAAAGAAAATACAATTAAAATTAATAAATTAAATAATAATTATTTTTGAAATTTTCTAGTTAAATAAAAAAAACTACTAGTAAATAAAATCAAATCAACACTAAAAACACCAAAACTATTTTCAAAAAACTGTCTAATCAAAAAAACATTAATCTGCAAATAAGCCAACATATCAAAAAAATTTAAATTTACATTTTTCCAATTTTTAATTAAAATTTTTAGATTTAAAAATACTGATTTTAAAATTATTATTATAAAGATTATTATTGCAAAATATCCTCCGCTAGAAAAAATGTACAGTATCGCATTTGATGCATTTGTTGATAAATTTCTATCAGGATCCACAAGAAGAAATCTGTCAGCCTGAACCCCGTATCCAAATATTTTTGATGTATCGTACGCAGTTATTAATTCTGTCCAAATTGTTGTTCTTCCTGATGTTGTAGGCTTTTTTAATCTTGTTTCTGTTTTATTTTCTAAATATATCTCCTTTTCTTTTATTGCCTTATTTAATTCTTCTTCAATTTCTTCATTTACTTCATTACTAGTTTTAATGGGTTTTTTATCAGAACTTTTTTTTAATTTAGTATCATCCTTTTCTACAATTTGCCTTTCCAATATGATCTCTTTTTTAATTTTAGCCAGTAATAAATTTTTTTTTGTTTCTTGTATTGCTGCAAATGAAAAATAAACAGATGCACACATTAATGTAAAAAATCCTATTAGTATAAAATTGTTATAAACTTTTTTCTTAAGGAACAAGGTTGACAAAAATATAACAAAAAATGATCCAATTATAAGCCTAGATTGCAACATCCATATATTTAAAATAAAAAAATAAATTAAAAGTAGACTTATAAAAACTGTAATTTTTTTTTTATTATCTTTTGTAATTAAATAAGCATATATAAAAATAGCAATAACTAGACAATATCTTGCAATTCCAGTTACCCTTACATTCGGCGAACCAAAAGTTTCGTTATCCCACTTAGAGAAACTATACATGAACAGTGAACCTTCATCTAAATTAAAAAAAGATATATAAACAGGATAAATAAATATAAGAAATGCTAATAAAATAAAAAATAAATTTATAAAAAATATTTTTTTTAAATTTATCATTTTTAAATTTGAAATCACAAAACAAACAATTAATGAATTAATAATCAATACCCAACTTATCGGCTCAAAATTCCTTTCATCATTTAAAATTAAACCAATGGCTTGAAATACGAAAATTAGCATGAATAGGAAGGTCCATATTTTGTTGTTAATATTAAAATTAATTTTTTTTTGCGTAAATAAAAATACTATTACGGTAAGGATTATTAATGGAGCATATAATCTAAGCTGCAATAAAATTTCTGAAAAGCTAAAATTGTCATGAAAAAAATTTTTTTTAGTTGGATATATTCCTATGGATAGCCACAAAAAAATCCATAGTAATATAAATGATAATTGACTTTCTTTATTTAAATAATTCTTAAGCATTAATTAAAATATATTGTATAAACAAACTTGTAATGTCTTCAATAGTTAAATTTTATAAAACTCATATTATAATTATTTTAGTAATATCATTACCTATTTTTTTTACTTTGGGACCAGCTTTAATTGAGTTGGTGAGTTTAATTTTTTTTGTAATTTTCTTAGTTCTTTATTTAAAGAAAAATAATGAAATGATGAAGCTAATAAACGAAAACAAATTAATTATTAAATTTTTTTCTTTGTTTTGGCTTTCACTTATAATCTCATCATTTATTTCTGAAGATTATTATTTAAGTTTTAAAAATACTGGATTTTATTTTAGATTTTTAACTTTTAGTTTATTTATTTTGTATTGTTTAGATAAGTATAAACAGCTTAAATATTTATTATTTTATACTTACGCATTTTTATTTATTTTAATTTTTATAACCTCAATTTATGAGTATGCCAGTGGCTATAATTTTTTTAATAACATACCATATTCAAACGGTAGAATCTCAAGTATTTTCTTGGACGAAAAAATATTAGGATCTTTTGTTTCTAAAACTTTGCCAATTGTTATTGCTTTAATTTATGTAAATAAATTTAAATATAAATTTTTTATATCTTTCTTTTTAATTAGCATGAGTTTAATTTTAGTTGTATTGAGCGGCGAAAGAACAGCATTATTACTTTTTTTAATATTTATTATTTTAATATTAAAAATATCAGATTTGAGAAAAATTATTGGTTTGATATTTATATTTCTTCTTTCTGTAATTTTAGTTAATCCAAAAATTTTGACTAATGCATCAACAAATAGAATTATTGGAAACACATTGGCTCAACTAGGTTTACCTTTGATTGGGAACAATGAAAGAATAAGATTTTTTAGTCCAGTACATGAACATCATTATATTTCTGGATTTAAGATGTTTGTAGATAATCCAATATTGGGTATTGGTCCTAACAATTTCAGAGAGCAATGTAAAAAAGGTAAATATGAGGTAGATAAAATTCCATTTATGGGTGGTGAAAAAATTTATGCAAGAACTGAAGGATATATCTTAAGTCATGTTGGAAAGTATATTTATTTTTCTGCAAATGATTTGCAATTTGAGAGGTCTCTTGATGAAATTTTTTTAACTGAGAAATATGATAAATTACTAAAAGATCATTTTGATCCGGAAAAAAAGAAAGAAAAAACTAAAGGAGTAAAATTTAATGAAGGCGATCATATATTTACTTACAAAAAAGAATTTAATATTAGCGGATGTAATACTCACCCACATAATTACTTGATACAGTTTCTTGCAGAGACCGGAGTAGTAGGTTTTATATTTTATATATCCTTGATTATTTTTTGCTTGTATAAAATAATTAGTATTTTATTTAGTACTAATTCTCAAAAATATCCAGAATATTTAGCTTTAATTGCAATACTTTTATCTCTTTTCCCTCTATTACCTAGTGGAAATTTTTTTAATAACATGATTTCATTTACTATATTTTGGAATTTACCTTTTTATCTATTTTTTATAAAAAACTTAAAAAATGAACATTGATTTTTTAATAATACTATTTGTAATATTAAACTCAATATTAGTTTTCTATTTTAATACATTAAAATCTATTATTCAAATTCTAGATCACCCTAATAAAAGAAAATTACACAAAAAACCCGTTCCTCTTCTTGGTGGACCAATATTGTTTATAAATTTTTCGATATTATTTTTATTGGCAAAATTACAATTTATTGATTTAAATTTACCTATCAATATAAATCTTTTTTATTTATTTTGTTCTTTGATTTTTGTTTTAGGAATTTTAGATGATATTTTATCTATAAGTCCAAATAATAAATTGTTCATGTTTATAATAATTCTTACTTTATATTGTAATTTTGAACAGTCTGTAATAATTCAAAATGTTTCATTATCATTTCAGAATACAGATATAAATTTAGGAAAATTCTCACTCGTATTTACTATTATTTGTTTTATTGCATTTATTAATGCTTTTAACATGTTTGATGGTATAAATTTACAGTCTTCGACTTATTCAATTTTTTTATCTGCCAATCTTTATTTTGCAGATAAAAATATTTTATTCATAGTATTAATTACTTTTCTTATATTTTTTTCATATTTGAATTTAAAAGAAAAATCATTTTTAGGAAATTCTGGTTCCTATTTGCTGCCATTCATATTTTCTGTAATATTTATCACCTATCATAATAACATTAACTATAATGCAGATTTAATATTTGTATTAATGTCTATACCTGGTCTTGAATTAATCAGGCTAACTTTTCAAAGAATTCTAAAAGGCAATCATCCATTTTTACCTGATCGAAGTCATGTTCATCACATTATGATTAAAAAATTGTCATTTAATTTATCCATTATACTATTAAACGCTTTAATTTATTTACAGTTACTTTTTTATTTAATTTTTGAAAAATCAATATTTTCGATATTTTTAGGTGTATTAACTTATGCTGTTGCTATTTTATTTTTAAATAAAATAAAAAAATGAATATTTTAATTATTGAATCAGAGAAACACGGTCATAATTTATATTTATACTTAAGTGCATTACTTAAGAAGTTTTCTAAAAAAGATAAGATATTTTTACTAACCTCTAATCAAGTAAATAATGATAAAAAATTTTTGATACTAAAAAAAAATTTAAACTTTAAGGTTATTAAAAAAAATTTCCCAAAAAGACCAAATAAATATAAATTTTTTATAAGTTCTTTCTATCAGATTAAGTATTATTTTTTTTTAAAAAAAGTATTTAAAGATATTCACAAAAATTATTTTTTTGACCATATTTATATAAATAATTTAAATCATTTCGATAAAGCAATTTCGTTATTTGGTAATCCTTTTAAAAATATAAGTTTTTCTGTTTTTTATACCAATCTAAATATTTTTTTAGGCGATAAAAGATATAGTCAAAAAAAATTACTTAATTTAATTTATTATTTTTTATTTCGTAAATTTTATTGTATTAAAAATTTAAAAAATATTTTTATTTCAAATATTCTTTTAAAAAATTTTTTAAAAAAAAAAAAATTGTTTCAAAAATTAGATATATTGAGGAATTTTCAACGTTAGAGAATAAACCTATTAATTTTAATTTTCTTAAAAAGTTTAGACAAAAAAAGAAAATTTTAGTTTATGGAAGAATTAGAGATGATAAAGATATTGAAAATCTATTTAAACTATTAAATCATAAATATGCAAAAGATAATTTACTTTTAATTATTGCTGGTAATCATGAGTTAAATTTATCAAGATATATAAAATTTGTAGCAAAAAAATTTAATAATATAATTTCTATAAACCAATATATAGATACAAAGTTAGAAAATTATTTATTCAAAAATTCTGATTTTGTTTGGGTTGGATATAAAAAAAACTTTTTTGGATCTAGTGCCGTTTTTTTTCAAGCTTCAATAGCAAATAAACCAGTAATTTGTTCAAGTCATGGTTTAGTGGCATGGTTAAATAATTTTTATAAAATTGGTTTGACTGTAAATTTAGATAATTCTGAGAAAATAATTAATTTTATAAAAAGTAATAAAAAAATTAGCCAATTAAATTTCAAAAAAATTAACCAAATTCATAATGAAAAAAATTTTGTAAATAAAATTTATAAATATATTACTAAAAAATAAAAAAATTAATTTTTAAAATTTGAAGATGACTAGCAAATAATTTATTTTTTATTTATAATCATTAATTACTTTACAAAATCAATAAATATGAAAAGCTTATATAATTGTGAAAAAATTAGATCTTACTATAGTCATTCCTACTAGAAATAGATCTAAAATTTTACTTAAAACTCTAAATGTATTAAAGAAAAATAATTTTTTTTTTAAAGAAATTATTGTTGTTGATTCTTCTGATGAACTTCACAAGAACAAAATAAAAAAATCAAATATTATTAAAAAATTAAATATTACATTTTTAAATTCAAAACCCTCTGCCGCATTACAGAGAAATGTTGGGCTTCAAAATATTAAAAAAAAAAGAAAATTCATAATGTTTTTGGATGACGATATATCTTTTCAAAAAAATGCTTTTAAAAATATGTATTACTTTATTAAAAATGATAACA
>MDTG01087719.1_pt1 | contig 11111 bp, 7 predicted proteins | sample 811421 | NCBI WGS metagenome assembly MDTG01 (sample SAMN05326645, study PRJNA326480) | marine metagenome | isolation source: seawater | place: Pacific Ocean: South East | collected 2011
GACCGCCGCCTCGCGACGTACCAAGGGCGTCTGGAACGATCTTCAGCTTCCTCTCTACGACCACCTGATGCGTCATACGATCGCCGAACCGGACGATGTGATCGAACTTGGGTACGTCTCTCTTCCTCGTGATCTTCAAGAAGTCGGTTTTAGTGTGGCGGAGGACTGGGATTCCGAACTCATCGATTCAGGGATCGACCTGGCTCGCACCATCGTTCAGGAGATGCGTGCCTCCGATTTCACGCGCCCCCCCAAGGGGCGGTCCTTCGGACGCGAGGTCGACGGCATCGATCGGATTCTTCGTTCTTCGGTGCTGTTCACCGGTGAGGATGATGAAGAGGAGTCGGAATCATGACCGTGAATCCTCATCGTCGCGTTCTCGCTTCAGCCGGAACGGGAAAGACGCATCGCCTCACCTCCCGTTTTCTTCAGTTGATGGTCGAGGGCAGTGAGGCGCGTTCGATTCTCGCCACGACGTTCACTCGAGCCGCTGCAGCGGAGATTCGTGATCGTATTCTGACCCGGGTCGCCGAGGCCGTGCTCGATCCCGATCAACTCGCCGATCTGGCAAAGCAGATTGGTCACGGGAAATTGAGTTCCTCGCAGGCGGACTTTCTCTTGGAGGGTCTGCTCCGTGATCTCGGTTCCCTTCAGATCTCGACGATCGACAGCTTCATCGGTCGCATCACGTCGGCGTTCTCAGCCGAACTCGGTCTCACGTCCGATGCTGAAGTCCTCTACGACGACGCGCAGAGAGGTCTCCAGGACAGGACACTTCGTCGTGCCTTCGATTCCCTTGAATCCTCCACGGCCATGGAGGCGTTTGCCACCGCTCTCGATGGCCTGAGCAAGGGTTCCCCACGTCGCTCTCTCACGGACTCGATCCGCACGATCATCAAGACGGGCATGTCCGTCTACAACCAATCAGGTGGTGCGGCGTCTCCATGGGAGACTGTGCCCGATGACGGCTTGAAGGCCATCGATCCACGCAGCTTCATCTCACGTCTTCAGGATGCGGCTGATCGACGGCCTACCGGAGCCAAGGGAAAGCGAAAAGGCATTGCAAGGAATCTCGATTCGATCCGTCTTCTGCTTGAGTCGCTTGGGGACGATGACGATTGCTTCGCCCTGCTGGCTGAACCGCTCTCCAAGGGCGTCGCTCAGAAGGTGCGTCTGGGTGAATCGACATATGGCCGAGAGAATCCACCGATCGACGAGCTGACATTCGAGGTGCTGTCCGATCTGAATGCATATTTCGATCGTGTCGTCAGACGTGAATACGGACGTCGCACGCTTTCCACATTCAAGCTTCTCGATCGTTACCACCACGCTCGGGAGGAGATTCGTCGCGAGATGGACGTCGCCACATTCGATGATCTCGTGCGAGTGCTTGCCTACGCCGATTCTGAAACGCTTCGTCATGACATCTGGTTCCGTCTCGACGGTCGTATTTCGCATCTGCTGCTCGATGAATTCCAGGACACGTCCCTGATGCAGTGGAAGGTGCTTCGTCCGCTTGCGGAGGAGATCGTGTCCGATTCAAGCGGGGAACGGACCTTCTTCTGTGTCGGTGACGTCAAGCAATCCATTTATGGATGGCGGGGGGGGCTTCCCGGCATCCTTGAACATCTGGATCGGATGCTGTTGGAAGATGGCGGACTGACCGAGCTCGGGGAGGAACGCCTCGACCGAAGCTACCGGACCGGTCCCTGCATTCTGGGGGTCGTGAATCAAGTCTTCGGAAAGATGGCAACCCTCGACTGCATGGAGGATCATCCGGAGCTGAAGTCCGCGGCCGTCCGTTTCGGGGATCTCTGGGATGAACATCAGAGTGAACGTCGTAAACTGCCCGGCTGTTTCGAACTCGTGGCCACCGTGGCCGACGAGGATGAGAAACGTTCATCTCTCGAAACCAGGCAGGACGCCGCGCTCCGAGCGGCGGAACTTGCAGCGGATCTGCATCAGGCCCACCCGGGACTCTCCATCGGGGTGCTGACGCCTCGAAATCAGATCGCGGGCCTTGTGGTCGAGCATCTTCGGGACATGGGGATTGATGCCACGGGTGAGGGTGGTGGCTCTTTTCTCGATTGCGGAGCTTCGATCGTCTTTCTCGAGACGCTTCGGCTCGCCGAGCACCCCGGCGACTCCGCGGCCGCGTTCAACATCGATCGTTCGCCTCTCGGTTCGATGCTTGATTTCTCATTCGACCGTGATTCCTCGACCGAACTCTCGCGTCGATTGCGGCGTCTCTTCGTCCGGACCGGTGTCGCCAGGACCATGGAGAGCTGGGTCGCTTCGCTTGAAGATCGTCTTGATCGTCGCGAAGTCGCGCGCCTCGAACGCTTGTTGCTCGAAGTCCAACGAATCGAATCAGCTGGTGAGCGCTCCCTGTCTCTGATGCTCATGGAGTTGGAGCGCCTTGGGCTCGATGAACCGGGCGCAGACGTCGTTCGTGTCCTGACTGTCCACAAGAGCAAGGGGCTCGCCTTCGATCTGGTGGTTCTTGCGGGCCTCGACGACAAGATGGTCTCTGGAACACCTGTCCTCGTCACCGATCAGCCCGTGCCACCCGGAGAGATCATCTCGGTCAGCAGTTGGGTCAAGAAGGGGCTCGTCCCCGATGAGCTGCAGCCTCTGCAGAATGTCTGGAAGGCCGATGTCGCATTCGAACGGCTCTGCCAGCTCTATGTGGCCATGACTCGTGCCCGTCTCGGGCTCTTCGTGGTTGTCGCCCCCTCCAAGGTCTCTGGTTCCATGAAGGGTTCGATGGGTGAGTTGCTTCGCGAATCCCTGATCGGCTCCGACGTCCGCCCGGACCCGGAACGACCCGAGCTTCTCGCATCTTCCGGTTCACGAGGTGATCTTCCGATCAAGCCGGCCGAGCCGATCGAGATGTCGGATGCACCTGCACGGCCCATCGCACTCGCTCCACCGACTGAGAACCAAGCCTCGGCTTCACCGTCCCTGGAGCATTCCCTCACATCAAACACCGCGCTTCATGAGGAGGATCCTCTGACTGGACGTGCGTTCGGAATCGCCGTCCACGCTCTGTTCGAGTCGATTGGTTTCGTCGAGAACGCCCAGCTCGATGATGACTTGCTTCGTGCCGTGGTCTCAAGAGCCTGTCCCGGTCGTTCCGAGGCGTGGTGTGCCGAAGTGCTCGCTGAGTTCAAGGCGATCCTTGAGCATGAGACGGTTCGAACGTTGCTCTCACGAAACCCCGATCTCATGGCCTCCGGCCCTGAGCTCGAGATCCAGGCGGATCGGGAGGTCTCATGGTTGAGGCGGACCGCAGATGGGCGCCTCCAGGAGGGTGTCATGGACAGGCTTGTCGTCATTCGGCGAAACGGGCTGCCAGAAGAGGCCTTGGTCATCGATTGGAAGACCGATCGAGTCGCTTCCGGCGGTGAGACCGCGCATGCGCAGTCCTATCGGTCTCAGCTCGAGGCGTATCGAGAGGCTGCATGCCAGCTGACCGGCCTGAAGGTCGATCAGGTGGGTGCGGTGGTGGTCTTCGTCAGAAACGGGATCATCGTCCCTCTTGGGACTTGAGTTTCCATCGGCCGATGCCGCCTGCTAGGATTGATCGTCGAATCACCCACCTCTGACCTCAATTCTGCGGATCCGGATTACCTTCATGGCCACCCTGACGATCAACGGCAACAAAGTGGATTTCGAACCGGGCACCACGGTTCTTCAACTTGCCATCGACACCGGGCTCGAGATTCCTCATTACTGCTACCACCAGTCGATGAGTGCCCCTGCAAACTGTCGAATCTGCCTGGCCGAGATCTGGCAGCCCAATCCTCGCAATGATGGCAAACTCGAGTCGCTCGGCAAGTTGGTGCCGACCTGTTCCACTCCGGCTGCCGACGGAATGATCGTCTATACGGATTCTCCCAAGGCCATCGCCAATCAGAAGTCCGTGATGGAACTTCTGCTGATCAATCACCCTGTGGACTGCCCCGTGTGCGATCAGGCCGGCGAGTGCCATCTTCAGGACTACTCCTATCAGTATGGTCGTGGGCAGAGTCGATTCCAGGAAGACAAGAACAAGCAACCCAAGAAGGATCTCGGGCCCAACGTTCTTCTGTATTCCGACCGTTGCATCATGTGCACGCGATGTGTCCGGTTCACTCGAGAAGTGACTGGGACCGCCGAACTCATGGTCGAAGGTCGTGGGTCCCACAATCAGATCGACGTCTTTCCCGGCCTTGCGCTCGACAACGAGCTTTCGGCGAACGTCATCGATCTCTGTCCCGTGGGCGCGCTTCTCGACAAGGACTTCCTCTTCCAGCAACGAGTCTGGTTCCTCAAGAAGACTCCCTCGATCGACGGTATCACCGCCAGCGGGGACAATCTCTTCGTAGAGCACAATGAAGGCACCATCTACAGGATCAAGCCTCGTCGTAACGATGAGATCAACCAGTGGTGGATCACGGATGAAGTGCGGTACGGATGGAAATTCGTGCACTCCGAGGATCGATACGTGATGCCCTCCGTTCTTGGTGAGGAGTCCTTCGAGATCAGTCAGGCACGTGAAGCCTGGACCATCGGCATGACCGAGACAAATCGTCTGGCGACGGATGCCGTGGAATCCGGAAAGAGACTTGCCGTCCTCGTGAGCCCCATGCTTTCGTGTGAGGATGCTTATCATCTCGCTCATTGGGCGCGCACTGTCGACGGTGACGTGGTGTTCGGAGTGGGGCCTGTTCCCGTCCACGGTGAAAGCAAGACATTCCCCGGCGGCTACACCATCTGCAATGAGAAGGCACCCAATGCCCGTGGCGTTCGTCGTGTGCTGTCCGCTCTCTCCGGATCCGCCCCGCTTGAATTCGACGCGTTCACGTCGGCCATCGATGCTTCCGTCGGATGCGTCGTGACCACGGGCAACTATCCCAGCAGCTGGGTCTCCGAGCGTTTCGCAGACGCCATCGGTTCCACTCCGCTGGTCATGTTGGACACCATGCCAAATAAACTTTCCGACCGTGCTTCCGTGATTCTCCCCTCGGCGACATGGTTGGAGAAGAGTGGCACCTTCGAAAACGTTACCGGGCGTCTTCAGAGCTTCAACCGGGCCATCACTCCAATGGATTTCTGCAAGAACGAATCGCAGATCGCACTCGAGCTGATCGCGTTGCTCGGCGGCGTCAGCCCCGTCACCTATGACTCGGCAGGGACGCGTGAGGAAATGGCTTCCATCCCTGGCCTCGAAGCCCTCGCAGACGCCGATCAACCCTCCGAGGCCATCGCTCATGCCGAGAGCGACCTTCAATTGATCGATTTCTGACCCTCAGGCGGCCCTCTGACCATTCGGACGTCACCTCGTTTGTGTCCATGCCCAGTCATGGCTACGATGGTTCGTTCGCTTCGGAGAACCGCCGTGCAGCCAGGACTCCTGCCGGCAAAGGTCGATCGAAGTGGGTTGTTCATGGAGTCCAAGAGACGATGATTCGGAGTTCATCGATGACGAATGCTGAAGGTCTGGATACGGTTATTGGTGCAACGGTCGGTGTCAGAGACGGCGACCCTAAGGCTGCTGCTGCGAGCCTCGAAAAGGCCCGCCTGCTTGAATCTGAAAAGGATCGCCTTGGTGCGATCGCCGCGTATCGCGAAGCGACCGAACTCGGGAACGACCCTGAAGCGCTCTTCCGACTCGCATGGCTTCTCGACCAGCACGGTGAAGAGGATGAAGCGATCGCCTGCTACGAGCGAATCATGAATTCACCCTCCGGCCTCCCTTCGATTAACGCGATGATCAATCTTTCGGTCGTCTACGAAGATCGTGGCGACATCGCATCGGCGGAACGTTGTCTCCGCAAGGTGCTTGAGAGTGCTCCTAACAATCCTCGCGCGCGTCTTTTCATGAAAGACATTCTCGCGTCCAAGGACATGTACTACGACGAAGAGCAGGATCGCAACATTGCGAAGCGAAGCGCGCTGCTTGACACGCCTGTCACCGATTTCGAATTGAGCGTTCGCGCACGAAACTGCCTCAAGAAGATGAAGATCCGAACTCTCGGGGACCTTCTGAAGATCACTGAAGCCGAGCTTCTCTCCTACAAGAACTTCGGAGAAACATCTCTCGTCGAGATCAAGGCGATGCTCTCTCAGAAGGGCCTTCGACTTGGCCAGGGCCTTGAGGGTCAGTACAGCCAGGTCCGCAAGGAGATCTACGAAGAGCTTCGCGGCAAGGCGCCCGACCACATTCTCAACAAGCCCGTGTCGGCTCTGGAACTTTCCGTTCGTGCTCGCAAGGCACTCCAGCAGCTCGGTGCCCAGTCCATCGGTGATCTCGCTTCGCGTACTGAAGCGGAGCTGATGGGAGTGAAGAACTTCGGGCAGACCAGTCTCGTTGAGATTCGTGAAAAGCTCGGACACTTCAACCTCGATCTTAGAATGCTGGATTGATCCTTCCTTTCCGAGATCCTGCTGAAACATCCAAGACGGCCGACCTCCAGATGGTCGGCCGTTTTTTTTCGGCAACTGGATCCGATACGCGTGGGTATGCTCTGCCCAGTCGTATTGATGAACTTTCTTGCGAAGCCTCGACAGGTGGTCGAACATGCAGATGAATTCGAGCCCAATTCGATTCGCCGGCTGCTTTACCCTGGCCCTCACCATCCTGCTTTACGTATGCGTGATCCGTGCGTCATCATCGTCCACGGCCATCGCCCACGAGACCGCGAGTACGATTCAATCAGAGAGCACGGCTGAATATGAGCTTGAAAACAGGCCGATTCCACCATCATCCGAGCCGCGCATCCGGGTTCGTCTGCGATCCGAAGAATCCGGTTCGACGCTCACCTTCGGGGAAGAAGGCCAGCGATTGCTCTGTCTTGATCAACTTGATTCCAGAGTCTTCCTTCGTCCGGCCCCTCTGCAAGTGACCCGAAGTTTGGATGGCTGGGATCTGATCGACGGTGACCAGAGGAGGGATTCAGTGTTCGGAAGTGGGATTCTCACGATTCGCACCCTCGAAGACGACGATTCCAAGATTCTGTTCGAGGGAGGGAGGCTTCCCGGCTTCGTCGACCTCGTCCCACGGAATCAATCCGACGACCCGACGAAGCCTGAGCGTCTGGACGTGATCGTCCATCTCTCTCTGGAGTCCTACCTCCCAGGTGTGCTGGATGTCGAGTTGTATGGTCACTGGCCCCTTGAAACCTTCATGGCTCAGGCCGTGGCCGCTCGCAGCTATGCGGTGGCTGAGTCTGCATTCTGGGCGGACCGCAGACATTTCGACGTGGTTGCGGGCCCTCGAAGTCAGGGATGGTCGGGTGATGGGGGGTCGGAGAAGGCTCGTGATGCCGTGCAGAGCACCACCGGAATGCTTCTTCTTCAGGACGGTCGGGTAATTCCCGCGTATTATTCCGCCGCTTGCGGCGGATTTCCGGCCTCTGCCAATGATGCCATTTCTTCACGTCCTAGCCATCGAATCAGCTCACTCGTCCCCTTGGACGCTCGACCAAGGGGTTGCTGCGAAAACTCATCAGTCTTCAAGTGGTCGATGGAATTCAAACGTGCTGACATAGATCGTCTCATCCAGGAGTGGAGAAACGGCGTTGATGGAGATTCCGAACCACCTTCGATGTATCACGCTCGTTTCGTCGGCTTGTCGGTATTCGAGAGAAGTCCCAATGGCCGTCCTCTCATCTACAGGCTCACCTTTTCCGATGGAACCACCTCTGTCATCGACGCAGAGGTCCTCCGTCGCATGCTTTCCACACTCAGTGAATTCGGGGAGGATCAGGCGAAACCACTCCGATCCTCCGTATTCAGCGGGCGCCTGCGAGGCAGGCGTTTTCGGCTGGATGGGCTTGGTTGGGGCCATGGCTGTGGGCTGTGTCAGTACGGTGCGAATGCCATGGGTGAAGATGGCTTCACTTGGCGGCAGATCCTAGATCGCTTCTATCCGGGCAGCGAAGTCCGCTCTTTCTGGCGGCCCAATACTGAAATGGTGTCCGCTGAGCCTCTGCTGAAAGAGTGATCTGCAAAAATGGACACGGCCGCTTCGCAGCGGCCGTGTCTCCCTGTTTCCCAACCCTCACACTAGGTAGTCCGTGTGGTACTCCCTCGCGGTTCCTTCCCTCTGAGACCCTGTCATCTTGCGATGAGCAGGGCTCTTTCGGTACGACTCCCATTTCTGGGATCCCTATTCCGTCTCCGAGTGATCTTCTGGTCCCTCAACCTTCGGATCATCTTCAACTACCACACAACCGGGCTGGCTTCCCTTTTCCCAAAAGAATTGCCCAGCGACTCTCTAGTGCCTGATCCCGAGAAAGGATCAGCTTTGAAGAGAGAGAGTGTGCCGCGACTCCCATGAAGCGACACATCGTAATAGTATCCGAAGAAGTCTCGAATTGGTTGCTGAATACTCAAATTGACATGCATTTCATCGTTTTGGTTGCAGACTGTACTTGTTGTAAGTCTCTGAAGAAGCATTGAATAGCGTCCTGTAATTCCAGCCAAAGCAGTTTAATGGGATCCAAAGCCCGTTTTTGCTCCTGATCTGTGTATCTGTGAGCCCGGTATCTTGAGGTCATGATTTCTTGTCCAGGGCAGTGAAATTGGTCTCTGGCATTTGGTTTTATTGCTGCGGTTCTCATGGTCTTCGGAGAGTTGAGAATGCCATCCCGGCTGAGTTCGTTCATCCCAGCTCCTGCCCTCCTTCTGGCGCTCTTATCTGGTGTCTGCGGGCTCCCGAGTGCACCATGCATGGCCAAAAACGCCTTTGCAGGGCATCAAGAGCCCCCCCAGCTGAAGCAGCCATGGGAACTCAGAGCACGCCCTCAGGCGGATTCCGGAGGACTTTCCGTTCTCAGTGATGTCTCTTCCGGGAGTACTTCCAGCATCGTCAATCGTGTCATCTCAATTCGCACCGCGTTCTCCCCACTTTTTGCAGGCATTCCTCGTGCGATCTCACAGGCTCCCGGGGTGCTCGTGTTCTCCGATTCCGAGGAGATGATCTTCACCCTGCGGACTCGTCTCGCTGTCTCCTCGATTCCGGATGCGCCCGCACTTTCATTTTTCAACGAGTCGGGGCAGTTTATCGCGGTGGCGGTGGATCGGACGAATGCACTCGCTTTCGATCGTGCATTGCAGGCCTCCGCTCTTGAGCAGATGCTCGTGCCTTTGTTTCTGGATCGGCTGCCTCCCTGGGCTCGCATCGGCCTCCTGCAGTACGCAGGCTCACTTGACTGGCGTGGTGACCGTATTGCGACTGGACAGTCTGCTTCCGGCCTTCGTGATGCGCTTCTTTCCTCTTCCGGGAACATCCAGCTCATTCCCATCGATCGTCTTCTGCAATTGGACGCAGCAGAATGGTCTGCTTTCGAGCGGCGAGGTGGTGCGCTTCGCATGCAGGCGAACGCCTGGTTGATGGTGCATTTTCTCATTCATGGAGAAGGTGGGCGACTTGTGCCTTTCTTCAGGGATTGGCTTCATGCCGTGGCGATCGGTCGCGACAGCGAGCGTGATTTGGCCGCTCGGTTGATGCCGGTGTTCTCTCTCGAGAGTTTCGAGAAAGCTCGAAGGGATCATCTTGTCTCTCAGGGTTCCGGGGACGTCGAAGTGTTTCGTGAGCAAGCTGAAGTGCTTCGGATCCTGATGCAGGAGCTCGAGGATTCGGGCATACGACCGAATGACCGCGGCGCACTGCAGGTCGAGCTGGCTCTTCTGGAAGATCGTGACATAGACCTGTACAGGTCTCCATTTGTCAGAACGGTCCATTATCCAGGAACGTCCTTTTTCGATCCCTGCATCATCAATTCGATCCCGGTCATCTCCGACAGAAACACGAAAGACCCACCGGCGCTTCCTGCACCGATGGGTCTCGAGTTGGTTCACCCCTCGGGTGAGTCTGTTCGTGTCGAATGGATCATGGTGCAGGGTGCCTGGCGATCATTCGTCGCCTGGTGAGAAACACTGCGCCATGAAGTGACGTCGATCACTCTCATCCATCGAGCCACGCGAGATCGGGGTTGGTTCTGGTCACCGCACCTATCGACGCGTCGATCACGATCTCCTCCCGAGCGCGTTGTTCATATTCGCCTTGAATTCCATGTCTTTCGAGTGTCTGGAGCTGCGCTTCCTGAGTGGTTCGAAGTTCTTCGAGCTTCGCTTCGAGTTGTCGCAAGTTGCCGACCTTCCCAAGTTTCTCGAAATCATTCAGCATCGCCTGCTGTTCCTCGGTCATCGCGATCAAGCGGTCATTTCTCTCGATCGAGTCGATCTGTCGATCGAGCTGGAAGAGCTTCGCTTCGAATTCTCCGTACTCGGATTCCAGCTGCGTCAGGATGTCCGTCAGCCGTTCCTTCTGTCTTAAAAGTATCGCGATCTGTTGTTCATTTCCAAGAAAGCGATCTTCATATGCGCTTTTTATGCTGATGATCCGTCGTGCTTCGCTTCGGGCCTGGTCGAGTCCGACTTCGAACGAGCCACGTCTTACCGTGACTTTTCGCGTGTCTTCGATACCCGTCGTCGCGGCCAGTACGGAATCCTTCAATTCGCCCAGATCCTTGGCGGTGATCGTGACGACCCGTTCAGCGATCTTCTGGTCATGATCGAGTTGTCGGATCTGCACGTCGATAGACGAAAGTTCCGATCTCACTTCGGAGATTCTCTCCGGATATTGATCGGACAGGCCCTTCAGCTGTCGCCTCAGTGCGATCGGATCGTCGACGAGATCATCGAAGGTGTTGGTAGCGAGACTTCTGATCTGATCGAATCCGGCGGCGACTCGCTCGGGTCCGATCAGGAATGTGGTGCCCCCGACTACGGTCGCGGTGATCAGCCCCCATCTCAGGATGTTTTTCGTACAGAATGCAAGCATGATTTGAACTCCAGTCGTAAACGTCGGATCATGGTGGTCGAACGGATCACACCTCCACTCTGGCAAGTGCATCCTGAGCGGTCCCACGTGGGCCGCCGTACAGTGATTGGGGTTTTGTCCATCTTCATTTCACCGAGACTCGTTTTTCGACTCATTTCTTGAAATCGAATCGAGGCGCATCCGAATAAGGAGATGTGCTCCACATGAACCCACTCACAACCACCTTCGTCGCCCGGCTTCGTGATCGGGATGAATCCGCATGGTTCGAACTGTGGGA
>MDTG01203597.1_pt1 | contig 11111 bp, 8 predicted proteins | sample 811421 | NCBI WGS metagenome assembly MDTG01 (sample SAMN05326645, study PRJNA326480) | marine metagenome | isolation source: seawater | place: Pacific Ocean: South East | collected 2011
AAAAATAACACAATAAATAAAAAAGAAATAGAAAAATTTTCTAAAATTGCTGAAGAATGGTGGAATCCAGAGGGAAAATTTAAACCATTGCATAAATTTAACCCAATAAGAATTTCGTATATAAAACAAAATATTATAAAAACATTAAAAATAGAAGATGAAAAAAAACCTTTAAAAAAAGTAAGTATATTAGATATCGGTTGTGGCGGAGGTTTATTATCAGAGCCTATGAGCAAATTAGGGGCTGACGTAACAGGTATAGACGCCTCTAGTAAAAATATAAATGTTGCAAAAATCCATGCAAAGAAAAATGATTTGAACATCAAATACTATTGTGCTTCACCTGAAAATTTAAAAACTGAAAAAAAATTTGATGTAATACTTAATATGGAAATAGTAGAACATGTTGAAAATATTGATTTTTTTTTAAAATCATGTTCTTCACTTTTAAAAAAAAATGGAATTATGTTTGTAGCAACAATCAATAAAACCTTAAAGTCATACTTATTAGCTATCATAGGAGCTGAATACATTTTACGTTGGTTACCAATTGGGACACACGAGTGGGAAAAATTTGTGAAACCTACAGATTTAATTAATGCACTTGGTAAATATAATCTTAAATTAGACTGTATAGATGGAGTGAAATTTAATTTAATAAAAGATGAATGGACAGTAAGCTCTGACAAATCAGTCAATTATATAAGTAAATTTATAAAAGGTTAGTTACTTTTATCTTCAATCCAAGGAATTATTTCTGCATCAATTCCCTCATCTTTAAGTTCTTTGATTTCTTCATTTGAAGCAGTACCGTAAATTCCCTTTTCTTTTTTTTTTTTATTATAATGAATAGACCTTGCTTCGTAAGCAAAATTTTCTCCTACGTATTCGAAATTTTTTTTTATAAAACTTTGATACTCTTTCATCTTTTTATTTATTTCTTGAAGCTTTGCTGTCTTAGAGTCATTATTTTTTATTTTGAGATTATTAATCAATTTTGGAGCCATTAAAGATTTATCAACATCTTTTGAAAAACACTTATGACAATTAATATAATTTTTTCTTTTAAGCTTCTCAAATTCTTTTGAAGAAGCAAACCAGCTATCAAATGATAGATTACAATTTTTGCAATTAAGTTTATATTTGATCATAATTGATATTTAATAGCTAATTATTTTTTTTCAATATAAGAAAATCAACTTCTATAGTCTGAATTGATTTCAATATATTTTTTTGTAAGATCCATTGTATAACAAGTAAAACTTTTCGTACCACCTGAAATATCCACATTTATATTAATATTTTCATTTTTTAAATAATCTGCAATTTCATCCTCATTGTAATTAATATTTACTTTTCCATTTTGAATTACAACTAAACTACCAAATTTTATTGTTAATTTTTCAATATTTATAGAAATTCCGGCTTTGCCAATGGCCATAACAATTCTTCCCCAATTAGGATCACCGCCAGCAATTGCAGTTTTTACTAAAGGAGAATTAGCAATTGAAAATGCGATTTTTTTAGCGTCGTTCTCTGTTTTGCAGCCTTGTAAATTTATTGTTATAAATTTTGACGATCCTTCTCCATCAGCAACAACTCTTTTCGCAAGATTTAACAATACTTTATTAAGCGCTAAGTCAAATTCTTTAATCTTATTATCGTTAATGTTATTTATTTTCGAATGTTTTATTTTTCCAGTAGAAAAAATTGTAACCATATCGTTTGTGCTTGTATCACTGTCACAACTAATTGCGTTAAATGTTGATGAAATATTTTTTTTAAGAAGTTTTTTAAGTAAGTTATTTGGAATATCGGCATCAGTAAAAATATACCCCAGGGTGGTTGCCATATTAGGCTGTATCATTCCTGATCCTTTAGCTATTCCAAAAATTTTAATCTCTGTATTACCAATTAGACATTTTTCCATTGCCATTTTTGGCTGAGTGTCAGTCGTCATAATTCCCAATGCTGCCTTCATCCATATATACTTATTTTGGGTATATTTAATTTTTTCTATAAGATCAGGTATTTTTATTAAAATTTTTTCTTCTGGAAAAGTTTCACCTATAGTTCCTGTACATCCAAAAATTATTTCTTTTGGTTTAACTCTTTTTGGATGATCCTCGTCTAATTTCTGTTTCTTTGACAATCTGTCAGCAACAAGTTCCGCAATTTTTTCTAAACTTTTATATCCTTGTTTGCCTGTAAAACAATTTGCATTCCTAGCATTGATTACTAAGGAGAAAACTTTATTTGTTTTTTGATTTAAATTCCATTTAATATTTTCAGAAATAATTTTTGACTGAGTATAAACTGATGCATGATTAGCTCCATCCCTGAAATAAAACATCACAAGGTCATCTCTTGGATCTTTATACAAATCGGCACTAGTAGAGGAAATTGATAATCCATCAATATGATCTAAATCTTGAAATTCCATCATTCTCTTGTTTTTCGATTTAGATGATAAAAAGTTAGTTAAATTGATACCCATAGTATTTAAAATAATTGATTAATGATTATATTAAAAGTTATAATTTAATAGTATATCAAAAAACAAATGTTTAATCCTTTAAGCTTTATCACTAAATTCATTAAATCTAGCAATCAGAGAGAGTTAGACAGAATAAGCAAAATTATAACTAAAATTAATGATTTAGAAGAAAACATCAAGAATTTAAAAGATGAGGAATTTACCAAAAAAACTTTAGAATTTAAAAAAGATATCAAAAAAGGAAAATCTTTAAATGAAATTCTACCTGAAGCCTTTGCCTTAGTGAGGGAAGCTTCCAGAAGAATAAGAAACGAAAGGCATTTTGATGTGCAGTTAATAGGAGGAATAGTTCTTCATGAATCTAAAATTGCTGAAATGAAAACAGGTGAAGGAAAAACTTTAACAATTACTTTAGCAGCTTATTTGAATGCTCTTGAGGAAAAAGGTGTTCACATAGTTACAGTAAATGATTATTTAGCAAAAAGAGACTCGCAAGAGATGGGGGAAATTTATAATTTTTTAGGACTAACTTCTGGTTTTATAAATAATAATCAGAATGATAATGAAAGAAAGAAAAATTATAATTGTGACATTACGTATGCAACGAATAGTGAACTTGGATTTGACTACCTAAGAGATAATATGAAATATACTAGAGAGGAGATGGTTCAAAGAGGTCATTTTTTCTCTATAGTTGATGAAATAGATTCATGTCTAATTGATGAAGCTAGAACTCCCTTAGTAATTTCAGGAGCAGCTGAAGACAAAACAGATCAATATCTAGCTATAGATAAGTTGATTAAAAATTTAAATGAAAAAGATTATGAAGTTGATGAAAAAGATAAGAATATTCTACTTACAAACGAAGGTATAAACAAAGTTGAAAAACTTTTTTCTAATGCGGGAATTTTAAAAAATGATAATTTTTATGATCCAGAAAATTTAAGCTTAGTTCACCATGTTAATCAAGCACTACGTGCAAATCATTTATTCCAGAAAGGTAAAGATTATATCATTCAAGAAAATAACTTAAAAATAATAGATGAACTTACTGGTAGAATACTTGAGGGTAGAAGATTTGGAGATGGTTTACATCAAGCATTAGAAGCTAAAGAAAAAATTGATATTCAGGCAGAAAATCAAACTTTAGCATCAATAACTTATCAAAATTATTTTAAATTATATAAAAAGATTTGTGGTTGTACTGGTACTGCTATTACTGAGTCTGAAGAATTTTTTGAAATTTATAATCTTCAAGTAATTGTAATTCCTACTAATAAAGAAATGATTAGGAAAGATTTTAATGACCAAATTTTTAGGACTGAAGAGGAAAAAAATCATTCAATTATTAAAAAAATTTCTGATTGTCACAAAATAGGTCAGCCTATTTTGGTTTTTACATCAAGTATTAATAAGTCAGAAATTTATTCTAAACTTTTAAAAAAAGAAAATATAGATCATGTTGTTTTAAATGCCAAAAATCATGAAAATGAAGCAGAAATCATTGCTAATGCTGGAAAAGAAAAATCAGTAATTATAACTACTAGCATTTCAGGAAGAGGTGTTGATATTCAGCTTGGTGGAAAAAGAGGGCAAGTACCTGAGGATAAACTTATTAAAGATAAAGAAAAAATAAAATCTTTTGGCGGTTTGTTTGTAATAGGTACAGAGAGAATGGAGTCACGAAGGGTAGATAATCAGGCTAGAGGTAGAGCTGGTCGTCAAGGTGACGAAGGTAGTTCTATTTTTTACGTAAGCCTTGAGGATGATTTAATGAGAATCTTTGGCTCAGAGTCAATGAATAATATTTTACAAAAATTAGGTCTGAAAGATGGAGAAAGTATCGATCATCCATGGATAAATAAAGCTCTAGAAAGAGCGCAACAAAAAGTTGAGGCCAGAAATTTTGATATTAGAAAAACTTTAATCAAGTTTGACAACGTTTTAAACGATCAAAGATATGTTATTTTTTCACAAAGAAATAAGGCTATGGATAGTGACCAAATATTTGAATACTCAGATGATTTTTTAAACGAAATTATTGAGGATCTAATAAAAGCAAAAAAAATGAGTGTATCAAATTTAAGAAATAATGATTTTGAGATAAAAATTAAATCAATCCTTGGTAAAAGCTCAAGTGATGAAAATTTAAATGATATTGTCTCTTTAAATGACACTCTTTTCAAAGAAAAAATAATTAAAATATTTACAGATTCAAGAGCTGAAAGAATAAGATTATTAGGTGAAATACAATCAAAGGAGTTGGAAAAAAGAATTTTTTTACAAACAATTGATATGAATTGGAAATCACATATTCAGTATTTAGAACAATTAAGACAAGTAATTGGTTTAAGGTCTTATGGACAAAGAGACCCTTTAATAGAATATAAGAAAGAAGCTTTTGATTTATTTGAAAACCTATTAGAAAAATTGAAATTAGATTTTATCAAAATATTGATCAATCTTAAAGTTGTAGTAGCTCCTCAAGAGAAAAAGGAGGAAATCAAAACTCAAAAAATTGATCCAAAATATGTAGGGAAAAAAATGAGTAGAAATGAACCATGCTTTTGTGGCTCAGGAAAGAAGTATAAGCGTTGTTGTGGTGCCTTATAAAAAAGTTATTAACGAAATAACAAGGATAATAGTTAAAATTATTACTGTAAAAATAATTTTTTTTGATTTAAAAATTTCTTCTATATTGTTAGGTTTTACACTTAGGGAACTTAAATCCTCTTGATTATTCATGAAACCTTTGGTTCTCCCAATTCTTAAAAACTTGTTTTTTCTATTATTAAAAATTTCATCTGGAGACAAAGTTTTAAAATCTTTAAGATTTTTATCAATAGAATCTCTCATGTTTTGCAAAATCATACTTCTATCTCTATGAGCTCCTCCTAAAGGTTCTTCAATAATTTCATCTATAACTTCAAGCTCCAACAAATCTTTTGCGGACAATTTCATTGCCTTAGCTGCGTCCAACATCTTTTTTGGATCTCTCCACAATATCGTTGCACATCCTTCTGGAGATATTACTGAATAAATCGCGTTTTCTAACATTATAACCTTACTAGCCGAGGCTATAGCGATGGCACCACCAGATCCTCCTTCGCCAATGATAATTGATATGGTAGGAACTTTTAATTTCATACAACATTCAATTGATTTTGCAATTGCCTCCGCTTGACCTCTTTCTTCTGCACCAACTCCAGGATAAGCACCAGGAGTATCAATAAAAGAAATTATTGGAATTCCAAATTTATTAGCTAGTTCCATAAGACGAATTGTTTTTCTATATCCTTCAGGCCTCATCATTCCAAAATTTCTTTTTATCCTTGCATCAAGATCATCCCCTTTTTCTTGACCAATTACTAAAACCGACTGACCATTAAATTTAGCTAAACCACTTAAGACAGATTTATCTTCTCCATAATGTCTATCTCCAGATAAAGAAATAAAATCTTCGAAAAGATTATCAATAAAATATTTTGATTTTGGTCTATCCTCGTGTCTTGCTACCATTGTAGTTTGCCAAGGATCTAAATTGGAATAAATTTTTTTTAATTTTTCATTCAATTCTTCTTGAGTTTTGGAAATTTTTTGAGTGTCCACTTCTGATATTCCACTTTTATCAAATGGATCTTTCAGATTTTCTATTTCTGTCTCTAGTTCTTTAATTTCAGTTTCAAAACTTAAATAATTTTTCATTAATAAATACATAATACATAAGCATGAAAAATGACAACAAAATGTCAGTGCTTCCAATAATCATTTGACTTAAATTTACTTGAGTTTTAGAATTAATAAATGTTATCAAAGTATATTTCTATCAATAATTTAAAAATTTCAGAAAACTTATTTCATTTTGTTAATAATGAGCTATTAAAAGATTTACATATTAAATCAGAAAGTTTTTGGCAGGGTTTTGATAAAGCAGTACATGAGCTTGCTCCAAGGAATAAAGAATTAATTAACATAAGAGATAATTTACAAAAGCAAATAGATGATTGGCATATTAAAAATCAAGGAAATGAAATAAATATTGAAGATTACAAAAAGTTTTTAAAAAAAATTGGTTATCTAAAAGATGAAGGACCTGATTTTAAGATTGAAACCAAAAATGTAGACGATGAAATATCACTTATAGCAGGGCCCCAACTAGTTGTCCCAATTATGAATGCACGTTACACGTTGAATGCAGCTAACGCTAGATGGGTAAGTTTATATGATAGTTTGTATGGCACTGATATAATTGAGTCAGAAGAGGGTGGGAGTGAAAGATATGATCCTAATCGAGGTCAAGAAGTAATAAAATATGTTAGAGAATTTTTTGATAAATACATTCCGATAGAAGGGACAAGTTGGAAAAATATCGCTGCCTTAAAAGTTGTAAATAAAGATTTAATTATTTGCAAAGATGATTACGAATATAAATTAAAAGAAAAGGAAAAATTTGTAGGTCATAGAGGTAATGCTGAAAAACCTTCAGCAATAATAATTAAAAATAACAAACTTCATTTTGAAATTATCATTAATCCTCGAGCTTTTAGTGCAGCTCACGATATAGCAGGAATAAGTGACGTAATCATAGAATCAGCTCTTACAACTATATGTGATAATGAAGACAGTGTAGCTGCAGTAGATGCAGATGATAAAGTTTCTTGCTATAGAAATTGGCTAGGCCTGATGAAGGGTGACTTAAAAATTCAATTTGAAAAGAGTGGTAAAAATTTAGAGAGAAAATTAAATCCTGATAGAAGCTACATATCTAAAGATGGTATAGGATTAAAGTTACACGGTAGAAGCTTGCTTTTAATAAGAAATGTTGGTCATCTTATGACAAATCCATCAATTATTTTAAATGATGGAAGTGAAATACCTGAGGGAATTATGGACGCCTTCATAACTACTGCTGCAGCGCTTCACGATCTCAAGAGAAAGAGAAATTCAAGAAAAGGTTCTATATATATTGTAAAACCAAAAATGCATGGTCCAGATGAAACTTCTTTTACAGATTTAATTTTTACAAAAGTTGAGGAAGTTTTAGGTCTAGAAAAATATACTTGCAAAACAGGTATAATGGATGAAGAGAGACGAACTTCCGCAAATCTAAAAGAATGTATAAGAACACTTAAACATAGAGTTTTTTTTATAAATACCGGGTTTCTTGACCGCACTGGTGATGAAATGCATACTTCAATGGAAGCTGGTCCAATGATTAAAAAAGGTGAAATGAAATCATCTAAATGGATCAATGCATATGAAAATAATAATGTAGATATTGGTTTAAAATGCGGGTTTTCAGGTATTGCTCAAATAGGTAAGGGCATGTGGGCTGCTCCTGACAAAATGAAACAAATGATGGAAGAAAAGATTAATCATTTAAAGGCTGGAGCAAATTGTGCATGGGTTCCTTCTCCAACAGCTGCAGCCTTACATGCTCTGCATTATCATGAGATAAATATTTTTGATGAGCAGAAAAAAATTATTTCTAGAAAACAAGCGAGTCTTGATGATTTGTTAACAATTCCTGTTGCAAATAGACCGAATTGGTCAGTGGATGAAATTAATAGAGAAATCTCAAATTCTGCTCAAACTTTATTGGGATATGTTGTAAGATGGATAGACCAAGGAATTGGTTGCTCAAAAGTTCCTGATATAAATAATGTTGGTCTTATGGAAGATAGGGCAACTTTAAGAATTTCATCTCAACACATTGCTAACTGGATACATCACGGAATAACGACAAAAATTCAAGTACTTGAAATTATGAAAGAAATGGCAAAAATTGTCGATGAACAGAATAAAAATGATAAAAATTATGTAAAAATGAGTGATAACTACGAAAAATCAGTGGCATTTAATACTGCATGTGATTTAATCTTTAAAGGCAAAGAACAACCATCTGGTTATACTGAACCACTTTTGCATTTAAATAGGCTTAAAAAAAAATTAGTCTGAATTTGAACTAAGCTTAGTTCTATTTTTAAAAGCAGAAAATAAGGTCCCATCATCCAAACTTTCTATCTCGCCCCCTATTGGCAGACCTTGGGCTAATTTTGTAACTTTTACATTAAAATTTTTAAGACTACTTTCGATATAATAAGCAGTTGTTTGTCCTTCAACTGTCGCACTTGTTGCCAAAATTACTTCCTCAATTTTCTCTTTTTTCACTCTCTCAACTAAAGAGTCAATCAATAAATCTTCTTTTCTTTGTCCGACAGAGGATAACGTGCCACCCAAAATATGAAAATAACCCTTATAAATATTTGAATTTTCTATTGACCATTGATCAGCAATATCCTCTACAACACAAATCTTATTAAACTTTTCTTTAATATTTTCACAATTTGTACATCCGGTAGAATTAGATTTAAGTGTACCGCAAGATTTACATCTCGTAACATTTTTATAAACTTGAGCTAATGAATTTGCCATCGGTTTCACAAGCTCATCTCTATTATTAATAAGTTTAAGAACTATTCTTTTAGCTGATTTAGGACCCAAACCAGGAAGTTTTGATATTAACTTAATTAAATCATCAATCTCGTTGATATTTTGCATGATTTAAAGAGGCCATTTAAATCCTGGAATTCCAAATCCACCAGTTGCTTTTGAAATTTCCTCAGACGTCTTAGTTTTAAGTTGAGCTTTTGCATTATTATGAGCTGCTACGATAAGGTCTTCTATTATCGATCTGTCCTCTTTAAGAACTTCTTTTGAAATCTCAATTTTTTGCATCTCTCCTTCTCCATCTAAAATTACTTTAACTAAATTTGATCCTGATACACCTTCAGCTCTTATCTTTTTAATTTTTTCTTGGCTTTCTTTCATTTTAGCCTCGAGTTCTTTTGCTTTATCTAATATTTTACTAAAGTCAGTCATTAGTATCTTTTTGTTTTGAAACCACATCCACAAGATTTGCATCTGAAAATTTTTCTAGAACACTTTTATACGAATTGGTCTTTTTGGCTTGATCGATCAATTCAATTTTTTTACTTTTTTCCCTATCTTTGACCGATATCTCACCTTTTTCTTTACTAAATGAGATAATCCATCTTTGACCGGTCCACTCATAAAGTTTTAATGATAAATCTTTTACAAAATTTTTATCAAGATTATCATTAAAAGAAATTTCAATTCTATTTTTTTCAAAACTTACAAGATTTACATTTTTTTCTAATTCATATTTAAGTTTAACTTCTTTTTTTTCGAAACAAATTTCACATAGTTTAGAAAAAGAATTTATTAAAATTTTTCCCTCTGCATTAGTCTCTGATTGAGAAGCAGGTTTAATTTTTTTTTCTTGAGTTACATTTTTAATTTGACTTATTGATTCAGATTTTAATTCTGGAGAATCATTTTTTTTTTCATTAAATTTCGAAATATCATTTTCATATGGAACTTTTTCATCTTTTTTTGAGGAATTTAAATACATTAATCTCATTAAAAACATTTCTATTGTTAAATTTTGATTCGATACAATTTCTAATTCTTCAATTGTCCTAATAGTAAATTGCCAAAAAAGAATTAAAATTTGAGGATCTACACTATTAGATATTTTTTTTATTATTTGAAATTCCTCATCATTCAAAGAAAAATTTGTGCTTTCTAGCGTTAAGGAATTTATATTCTTAAAATAATAAACTAGCTCTAAAAAATCATTTATGAAAACTTTTGGTTCAACACCCTGGTCATAAATGTTTCTATAAACTCTGATAACTTCTTCTTCGTTTCCTTCAAGAATTAATTTAAATATATCTATAAGCTGTGTTTTATCAAAATAACCAAAAATTTTTTGAGCTTCATTTAAATCAAGCTCTTTATCTTTTTCTAAAGTTAGAAGACCCCTATCCAATAAAGACAGAGCATCTCTTACAGAGCCTTCCGATATTTTGACTATTAATTTTAATGCCTCATCTGTAACTTTGCCATTTTCCTTTTCTTTGATCATTTTAATGAAATTAAATAATTCTGATGACTTTATTCTTGATAAGTCAAATCTTTGACATCTAGATAAAACAGTGACAGGAATTTTTTTTATCTCAGTAGTTGCAAATATAAATTTCAAATATTCTGGTGGCTCCTCTAAAGTTTTTAATAGAGCATTAAATGCTTGCTTACTCAACATATGAACCTCATCAATTATAAATATTTTAAAATTTGATGAAGTTGGGCCATATCTTGAAAACTCAATTAAATCTCTTACATCATCGACTCCTGTTTTGCTTGCAGCATCCATCTCTAAAACATCTATGTGACTTGAGTTTGAAATAGCCTCGCAGTTTTCACAGAATTTCTCTTTACACAAATTCTTAGGACCATTTAAACAATTCAGTAATTTTGCAACAATTCTTGCAGTTGTAGTTTTGCCAACACCCCTTATCCCTGTAAAAAGGTAAGCATTAGGAATTTTGTTGGTATTAATTGAATTAATAATTGTCTCTGCAACAATATCTTGACCAATTAAATCTTCAAATGTTTTTGGTCTATACTTTAGTGCTAATACTTTCGAGTTATTATTCATTATTAATCCTTAGGAGACTAGAACCTGAATAACTGTCTCTACGACTGCTTCCGTTAAGATCTGATCGGGTTAAAGCAGCACCCACCTCTA
>MDTG01206444.1_pt1 | contig 11111 bp, 9 predicted proteins | sample 811421 | NCBI WGS metagenome assembly MDTG01 (sample SAMN05326645, study PRJNA326480) | marine metagenome | isolation source: seawater | place: Pacific Ocean: South East | collected 2011
ACTTCATCATTAGCAATTAACTCTTTGTAAAGTAAATTAATACAGCCATCTTTTGGAAATGCATCTGGAGTAATAAAAAGAGAAAACTTGGTTTCTACTTTTTTAAGTAAAATATTAACTGCTTTTGAGACCCCTAAATTATCACCAGTCAAATATACTGTGCAATTTTCATATTTTTTTTCAATTTTTTTTTTGAAATCAATATTTCCAGAGTTCTCAGCAATTAAAATTTTGTAGTTTTTTCCAATGTTTTCAATTGTTTCATTAATTATGCCTTCACTTTTATAAGCTACAATAATAATGGTAATATCCCTGTAAAGTGACATTTTTTATTTTTTATAATTTAAATACCAAAAAATTGTTTTTTTTACGGCTGAATCGAAACTAGTAAATTTGTAACCTTTTATTTTTCTTAAAATTTTTCTGTTATCTCCATGAGTTTTTATTGCATCGCCTTCCTGAAAACCAACTTTAATAGTTCTGGGCTTCTTAATAAAATTATTCATTAATTTTATTGAGTATTTTAGTGTTACAGGTCTATTTGAACAAATGTTGTAAATTTCATGACGGCTAGAAAATTTTAATTTTTTTATTATTGAAATAGCATCCTTTATATAAGTAAAATCTCTAATATGATTTCCAAAATTATTGAGTCTAAATATTTTATTTTTTTTAGATGATTCTAAGTATTTCATCATAAACATATCGGGTCTTCCCCACTCTCCAAATACTGTAAAAAATCTTAAGCCAATTAAATTAATGTTATATTTTTTTGCGTATATTTCTGCAATTTCTTCATTGTTTTTTTTCGACAAAGCATAAAAGTTTTTTGGATTTAGATTGCTCTTTTCATTTATAGGAAAGGATGAAGAGTCTCCATAAACTGAACTGGAAGAAGCATAAAATATTCTTTTAATACCTGTAATTCTACTTAATTCTAAAATATTAAAAAAACCTACAACGTTTGACTCTAAATATTGTTTGGGATTTTGGAATGAATATCTGACACCTGCTTGAGCGGCAAAATTATATACTATATCGAATTTATTTTTAAAAATTTTTTTGAGTGAGGAAAAATTTGAAATATCAATTTTATAAAAATAAAAATTTTTATTTTTTTTTAAATATTTTAATCTATCTTTTTTTAATTTTGTTGAATAATAGTCATTTAAATTATCGATACCATAAATTTTTATTTTTTTATTTTTTATTGAATTAATAAAATGAAAACCTATAAATCCTGCTGCTCCTGTAATCAATATTTTCATATTGTATTTCTTTTATCCCATTTAATAATCTTAACTACTCTTTTCAACCAAGTGTTGGTGGAAGCTGTTTTTAAACCATTAGAAGATATTTTTTTTTTTAGTTTTGTTTTATTTTCAAGTTTCATAATATTTTCAACCCATGTTTTTGGGTCATTATCTTTTGCTATTAAACAATTGTTTTTATCTTTTAATATCTCTTTTAAAACCTTTAAGTTCGAACTTATAAGTGGAACTCCGGATGCTAAATATTCAAACATTTTCATTGGACTAGCATACTTTGAGGTGTCTATTTTATTTGAGTTAATAGATACACCAGATAAAGAATACGGCATTAATAACAAGTCGGCCTTCCTAAGAATTTTTGGAATTTTATAAAAAGGAACATAATTATAAATTTTAACATTTTTTGGTAAAAAGTTTTCATTCATTTTTTCATCTCTTTTACCATATAGAATAAATTTTTTTTTTGGCAATAATTTAGCAATATCTAATATTAATTCTATTCCTCGTCCTTTATAAAAACTGCCAACATAAAAAACTCTTGATATTTTGCTATTTAATTTTTTTTTATATTTAAAATCTCTTAAATCAACGGCATCTGGTAATATTTTATAATTCAGATCAAATTTTTTATAATAATCAGACAAAGATTTAGTGATAAATATGATTTTGGTAAAGTTTGAATAGCCAAATAATTGTAATATTCTAAAAAAAAAATTTGTTAATCCAGATAATTCTTGATGAATCTCAAGTATGTGCTTTTTATTATAAAAATATAAAAAAAAACTTACGTAAAAGCTTCTAGTAATTATCAATCCACCAAAATTTTTTAAAATTTTAGAAGAATTGTATCCAAATTTAACTCTTGAAAAAAAATCATTTTTTTTTTTAAATAAATTTACACTATCTATTTGAAAATTTTTGATATTGTTATGTAAATAAAATATTTTTTTTATCTTTTTTAAATTTAATCCTTTATCTTTAAAATTAACAATTAATTTTACATTTCTAGAAACTTCACAAAAATTATCTACCATTTTTAATACATGAATTGCATGAGCTCTAAAAGAAGGTAAGTTTATATCTGCAATATAAACTACATTGTTTATTAATTTCATTAATTTATTATTTTTATTAATTTTTCTTTATATTTTCTATTAATAAGATTTAAATATTTTTTTTGACAATCATGATTTACCAAAAATAAAAATTTATCATATTTTTTAAGATTTCCAATTTTTGCTTTAAGTTTATATTTTTTTATATCGGCCTTGTTTTTAATTGAAGAGTCGAAAGCAGATACGTTGAAATTTTTTTTTAATTCGATATATACCTTTAAAGACAAAGAATTTCTTAAGTCAGGAACATTTTCTTTATAAGACACACCGAAAATTAATAATTTCTCTTTTTTATTAATTTTTTTTTTTATTTCACTAATAAAAAAATTTTTCATAAAGTTATTTACATGTCTCCCTGATAGAATAATGTTTGTTTTAATTTTATTTTTTTTGGCTAAAAAAGCAAAGTAGTAAGGATCAACTGGCAGACAGTGTCCTCCTACCAATCCAGGGTTAAATTTTAAAAAATTCCATTTAGTGCTTGCTAATTTTATAACATTTTTAAAGTCAATATTTAATCTTTTACAAACAATAAATATTTCATTCATTAATGCTATATTTAAATCTCTTTGAATATTTTCAATTACTTTTGATGTCTCTGTTTCAATAATACTGTTTGAAATGAAAATCTTTTTAGAAATACTTTTATAAATTGATAAAGCTTTTTTTTTTATTTTTAAATTTTCAAATGATATTAATTTAGTAATATTTCTTAAAGTATTTTTTTTATCTCCTGGATTTATTCTCTCTGGACTATATCCAATATTAAAGTCTGTTTTGTAATTTAGTTTTGAAATTTTTTTTAAAATTGGGAGACATACTTCTAATGTAACGCCAGGATAAACTGTTGATTCATAAAATACTATATCTCCTTTTTTTAAAACCTTTCCAACAGTTTTGGTTGCTTTAATTAAAAATTCTAGGTTGGGCTTTTGATTATCATATATTGGGGTTGGAACTGTAATTATATAAAAATTACAATATTTTATATCTTTTAATTTATTTGTAAAAAGTGATTTATTTTTTACTCTAAATTTATTTTGATTTATTTGATTTAAATTAATACCTTTTTTTAAATTATTTATTCGTTTTAAATTTATATCGTAACCAACCGTTTTAAACTTTTTATCTAATTTAGTAAAAATCGGAAAACCCACATAACCCAAACCAATTACACATGGATATAAGTTTTGTAGTTTCATAAATTTAATGAATTTATTATTGTAATTTTATAATATATATACGTTTAATTTTATGAAAGTCTATATTCAATCAAACAAGTTTCAAAATATAGCTGCAAAAGTAGCCAAATATTCATTTGTCAAAAATGGATATGATGATGTTGAAATAATAGATTTAGAAACTAATGAAACTTTAAAAAAATATTTTGGAAAAAAATATAATAGGAAAGGAAAAAAAGTTATTTTTTCAACGAATGATCTCCAATCTTTTACATTATTAAGATTTTTTCCAACAAAATTAAATTTTTATAATAAGTGTTTAGTAATTGATCCTGATGTATTTTTAATAAAAAAATCTTTAGGTGAATTAGAAAATTTATCCAACGACTCTTCAGTATGCTGTACTAAGATTAATAATAAATTTAGAACAGAAGTAATGGTTTTAAATAAAAATAAATATCTTTGGAACTTTGATAAATTAATAGAAAGTTTATTTAATTTTGAATTAGACTACGAAGACTTAATCCACTTAAATTTTGATAATAATTTAAAAATTTATGAAATACCTCATAAATATAATCAACATGATACTATTAAAAATGATACAGTCCTTTTGCATACAACAAACAGAATTACTCAACCATGGAAAGAAGGTTTAAAAATAAATTTTAGAAAAGAGAGAAATTTTAAAGATTTTATTAAAAATTTTATAAAAAAAACTTTAGGAATGCATCATGATAAATATTTTGAAAAAAAATTTATTAAACATAATAATTTACAAGTTTTAGAAACTATAGAAAGTTTTTTTTTCCATGCAATTAAAGAAAAATTTATATCGGAAAAAGAAATGAATGATGGCGTAAAATTAGAATATATCTCAAAAATATTTTTAGATAATTTATCTAAAAAATATAATTTAGTCATATAGCTGATTTATTTGTTTGCTTCTCTGAAGCCATATATTTTTTTTGCACAATTGAATACATTGTTTTGAAATATTATAAAAATTTTTTTTTCTTAAATTATATATAAATTTTGCAATCAATTTATATTGTTTTGGATGAACAATAAGCCCATTATTTTTATTTATTTTTAAATCTGCAGCACCAGTTTTTTTTGATATAATTACTGGCATTCCATATGATAAAGCTTCTAAATAAACTAAACCAAATCCTTCGAAGCTATTACCAATATCCTCGCTAAGAAGAATGAATAAATTAGAGTCTAAAAATAATTTTTTTTTATTTTTTTCAGAAACATAATTTTTAAATTTACAAAAATCTTCTAACTTATAATTTTTAACTTTTTTAATTATTTGTGCAAAATATGATCTATCTTGAATTTCTCCTGCAAAAATAATATCAAAATCGATTTTTTTATCTTTAATAATTTTCATTGCTTTAATCACATTTAATTGTCCTTTTCTTGGTTTAATCGCACTTAAGCATAAAATTTTTATTTTTTTATTTATTCTTTTTTTTATATAAAATTTGCTTACATTTATGCCGTTCTTAATGACTGTTTTTTTAGTTTTTTTATTATTTTTTAAAAATGGTAGTATTTTTCTTTTTGTATAATTGCTAACAAAGACAATATTAGTACAAGATTTTAGGCCTAAGTTAAAAAAAAATTTTAACTTACCATATGAAAGATTAAAAAAATAACTTCCGTGAAATGTAAATATAATTTTTTTAAATTTTTTTTTTAAAAAAGGAACTAACGTAATATATGGCTCAACATTAACATGAAGACATGAGTTTGGCTCGTTGTTTTTAAAAATCTTATTTATTTTGTAAGCATCTTTAAAAATCAACAGTGGATTTTTAAAGTATTCAATTGGATTTGAAAGAATTGCTATTTGCTTAAATTTTAACTTGGGATTCCTTTTTCTACAAATTATTGTAATTTTTTTCTTTTTTATTTGTTTTATAAATTGATTAGTATGAGTTCCCCATCCGTTATCTAAATTAGTATTGTCACATAGAATATAAATCATTTCAAAATTTATATTAATTTAATTAATTATATCCATATTTTTTTCTTTAAATTACGTAAAACCTTTTTTTTTTTTAGTATCAAATTTAATTTTCTATCAATTCCTACCAAGGATTTAATTATAAAAACATTAGCATTTTTATTAATAGTTTTATTTTTATTATTAATATTCAGTGATATTGGAAAGATGTTATAATATATTGCATCTAATAACATTGTTGAATTATGTCCTAAAAATATATTTATTTGATTTTTGACAATTATATCTTCTATATTCTCTGTGTGATAAAATTTGATATTATTATTTTCTAATAAATTTACTAATAATTTATTTGGTTCTTCTTTTGGCCTAAATTTAAAAAATAATTTAAGATTATTAATTTTTATTAATTTTTTTATTATAATTTTATATAATTTATTACCAATTTCATTTTCTTGTATAATTAAAATTGAAGGTATTTTATATTTTACCTTTCTGCTGGAAATTTTTTTGTTTTCAAATTTAAGTTTTATATTTGTTTTTACATCTGAAGATTTATATTGATTATTTATCTTCATAATTTTTGATTTAAAATAATTTGACCATGTAATAAATGAGGAAAATTTATATTTTTTATGAATGTAATGATTTTTAGTTATTCTTCCATGCATATAGCCTGTGATTTTGATTGATAAAGAATCACATACAATTATAAAAAAAGACATAATATTATAATCATCTATCATCTCAAATTTTAAAATTTTTAATTTTTTGAATATACAAATATAAAATATATAAGAAATTCGATTTATTATTTTTAGATTATTATAAAAAAAATTAACTAAATTTGGAAAGCTATAAACAAAAAAAATATTTGGAAATTTGAAATATGCTTTTAAACTATATAAAAAATTTTCAGATCTTACAAAATTTATTGAATTATTTAATTGATTTTTTTTAATATAAAATAAAGATCTTGTATCAATTAATTCAGGTGCGTGAGATTTAATTATGAAATATTTACCAATAATTTTTTTTTTAAAAAAATATATTTTCACATAAGTAACTAATGAAAGAAAGAATAATATTAAATTCTTAATAAAAAAAAAGATATTTTTTTTTGAGTTATTTAATCTGTTTAAATCATATAAGCCCTGTTTTTGTTTTAAAGCTTTATCTAACTTAAAATCCACCTTTTGTTCTATATTCATGATATTAATAACTTAAATTATATTTTTAATAGTTAAATACTGTCTTTTTCCCTGCTTAATTACCTAGTTTAATTATTTTGTCAAAATAACTTAGAAACTTTTTATTATGAGTAACCATTATTATAATTTTATCTTTTTTTATTTTTTTTAAAGTTTTCATAAACTCTAAGGAGGTTTTTTCATCTAGAGAACTTGTGGGTTCATCCAAAACCAATACTGAGGGCTCACTATATAGGGCTCTGGCTATACCAACTCTTTGTCTTTGTCCACTTGAAATATTCTTACCATCAGAATTCAACATAAAATTAATTTTTTTTAATTTTGTTCTTACAAACTTTGTAAGTTCAGATTTATTAATACATTTTTTAATTTTGTCATAATTAATATTATTTGTTAATTCACCTAAAGCTATATTTTGCGAAATAGTTCCTCTCATTATAAATACATCTTGGGTCACAATACCTATTTTTTTTCTAAAGCTGTTTGTGCAATGTTTTAAGTTTATTTTTTTATTAACCAATAATTCTCCTTTTTGTGGTTCTAGCAAACCCATAATTAAATTTAAGAGCGAAGTTTTACCTTTCCCACTAGGTGCCATAATTCCATAAAAATTATTTTTTTTAAATTCATAATTTAAATTTTTTAAAATATTTTTTTTATTATAACCAAAACTTAAATTTTTTATTTTTATAGAATAAATATTTTTAACAACAGTTTTATCTTGAAAAATTTCTTTTTTTTCAAATTTTAATTTTGATAGTACTTCGACAGGATATTTGGCAAAATTTATGTTATTATAAAATGAAATTATCTTGGTATAACTTGGTAGCATTTTAATTGACGCAACGAAGTAGATTCCTAACAGAGGAATTAAGTTATTCAAGTTTCCTAGGGACAAATATAAAGAAAACAATATTATAATAAATAATAAGACAAATAATACTTCTAATAATAGTTTTGGGATTATGTCAATTACTGATACTTTAAAACTTCGCAACAAAATTTCTTTAAATGGTTTAATAAATTTTTTATAAAAAAATTCCTGTTTTTGGAGCAAAGTAATTTCTTTAATTCCTGTAAAAATTTCTAATTGTTTTTGATGCACCATTTTTGAAAAAGAAATATTCTCCCTGCTCCACTTATTTACTTTAACTTTAAAAAAATACTTAAAAATTAAAAAAAATAATGAAAATATGATGAAAATTATTAGTGTACTTTTAAAATCAACAAAAAATAAAATTCCAACAATTGTCAATAAAACTACAAACTCAGCCAAAAGTTCGATTACAGCAAAGAGCCAAGTACCAATGCCAGCGCTATAATTTATATCCCTAAAAATAATAGATTTTTCAACTTTATAATTAAAATTTGTAAACAAATAATTTCTAAATACTTTTTTACATAACTCTTGACTTTTATCTCTACTAATTTTTTTTTGATAAACTTTAAAACTAAAAACAAATAAATTTTTTACAATAAAAATTGACAATATAGATAAGCAAATTAATCCAATTTGTTGTTCTTCACTAAAATCTTCAATAAATGAATTAAAATAATTTACAAATTTATAACTTGACTGATCTAAGTTGGCTATTTTTTCGAGTAAAGGAATTACAATACCTATGCTAAGAGTTTCTAAACAAATTAGTAATAAAAGGCCAAAAAAATTTATAAAAATTTGTAATTTTGTTAATTCAGATAAAATTAATATATTTTTTATTATTTTAAACATTTAGTTGATTAATTTTAGATACAAATATTAGCTATATATTTATTAACAAATTTTGGCAAGAAAATGGAAGTTAAAATGTCTGACTAATCACCAATTTTAAGTTTATTAATAAAATTTATTTTATCATTTATATAATTAAAATAATTATTTTGAGAATTGTCAATTTCATTGAGTATGTCTTTATACATAAGATAAAACAATTTATTTTTTGATTTCAATTTTACAATTGAATATTTATAATTAGATATTTGATTAAACAAATTGATAATTTTTGAAAAAATTTTTAAGAATATTTTTTCATCATTAAATTTAATTGTATTCTCATTTTTTTTACAATTATAATCAATTATAATGTTCAATTTTTTATCTGAAGAATTTCTAAAGTTTAAAGATATCTTTGAAATAAAATTCTTGTAATTATCTAATACTTCATAATTATAATTCTCTAAAGCAGCAGAATGGCCTAAATAAGAAAAAGCAAAGTCGTACCAGTGTGGAAGATGATTGTAGATAGTTGATTTATAAATATCAATTTTACCATCAGATTTAACATAATTATTTGTATCTCTAAATTTACAAATATTTACTGAAGCATATGAAAATGAATTTTTAATTTTTTTTTTATAAAAAAAACTTACCTCTCTAATAAAATATTTTTTAAATATTAAATTTTTAATAAAATTTAACTCATCTTTATTTACTATAATTGGTTTTTCTACTATAAAATTTTTTATATATTTAGATAACTTTTCTATATAGTAAAAATGTTTTTCAGTTGAAGAGGTAATAAGCGCAATATTAAAATCTTTTAAACCGTTTTCATCTAGATCATTTATCAATTTAATATTGTATTTATTTGATAATGATAAAACTTTTTTTTTATTACCTGAATAAATTCCTTTTATGTTGATATTTTCAATTTTATTTATTGCCTCAATGTGAAAATTAGTAATGTTGCTTGATCCACAAATAATTAGGTTATATTTCACTTAAATCCAATTAACTTTATTTAAAAATATATTTTTTAATGATTGTCTATAACCTATCTCTCTTGCTGAATTAATAAAACCTTTCTTTCTCTTATTCCACGCTCCTCTTGAACATGCTTTACAAATCAATTCGTTTTTTTTATCTGAATAATATTTTGAAAAAATTAATTTATGTTCCTCGAATAATTTATTATTCCAAATATTTTCAATACCTTCTTCAAAAACGTTTCCAAATTTTTTTCTACCTATTGCATCATCATCGCAGAGTACAACAAATCCGTCATACATTACCTCCATTCTTCTCAAGAGTTTATTTTGAAAAAGATTACATCCTGCAATAAAATTTTCTTTAGATTGATCAATTTTTTTTCCGTCTATTCTATTTTCTATCCACTTTTTTTTCCTGTATGTTTCATAGCCTATAGAGGAAAATTTTTTTTCTAAGTTTTGAAACTCATTATTTTCCTCTTGAGTTCCATCTACTTCAGCCAAACCTACTTTTATTTTTGATGCAAGTTTAGGAAAGTTATTTTTTACATTTTCTAACCTACTTAATGTAACATCTAAATTTACATTCATATTTTTTTTAATTTTTTCAGCTGTTGAACCAATCACAGAAATTCTTATAATACCTTCAACTTTGTCAATAAAATCATTTATCAATTTAGATTTAGCTTCTGTAAATGAAACACCGTTAGTTGTAATTCTTACATTAAAATTAAATTTTTTTGAAATTTCAAAAACTAAATCTAAATCTGGATTAACTAGCGGGTCTGAATATCTAAATGGATTTACAAATGCTTTACCCCTATATGAATTTTTTTTAAGCAAGTTTCCAAAATCACTCAGCAGTATATCTATATTATCTCTGCCCATTTTTTTACCTCTGTAATTTTTATCTTGCTGTAAAAATGTATATGGGCATGTAAAGCATAAAGCATTACATAGTTGAATAGGTTCAAATTCAATTTCAATTGGAAATTTTAATCTTGGAATAGGTAATTTGTTATTAATTTTTCTTAATAAATTCATTTTTTAAATATTCTTGATATTATATTAAATATATTTTTTTTTCTGGGAAGTTTAAAGTACCCATTGCAATTATAATTTTCTATTACAAAATTTGTTAAATTTCTTGTTAAAGAAGAAGGAGACCTTTTAGTAACAGAATGAATGCTTTTTAAAGAGTTTAAAAAAAATATAGATTTATTTTCATCATAAGTAATTTTTTTAAACAGCTCTAAGTCTGTTGTATTTTGAACCTCAGCTTTACCCTTGAAAAAAATTTTATTTTTTGTTTTAAAAAGATGTAAATCACTACCGGTTGATTTATCTATTTTGCTTTTTAAATAAAATAAACCACCTATTAATTCAACTGGATTATCTACATGCGGTCCCCGAACGCTTGAAAGATTTTCGTTTGGTGTATTTATGCCGGGCTGGCAATCAATAACAAAATTAGTATTAGTATTAGTATCAGATCTGGTTGAAACTTTTCTTTTATTAATATCAACGCTAGAGTTTGGATAAAATAAATTTATATCTTTATCAAAAATATTTAACAATTGATTAAAAAATTCTTCTGAAACATGAAAACTGACAAAATCAAACCAAATTGATTTTTTAAAAATATCAGC
>MDTG01397424.1_pt1 | contig 11111 bp, 9 predicted proteins | sample 811421 | NCBI WGS metagenome assembly MDTG01 (sample SAMN05326645, study PRJNA326480) | marine metagenome | isolation source: seawater | place: Pacific Ocean: South East | collected 2011
AATTCTTTACCCTCCTGAATTACATATTCTGATTTAAGATTATAATCATACCTTTCTAATTTATTCTTCATTATAATCTGATATTAAAAATAAACTTCCACCTATAAATATTAAATCATCTTTTGATGCTATTTTTTTACAATATTTCAAAGCATCATTTATATCTATTTTAATATTATAATTTAACTTATTTTCTATGAAATATCTTTTTAGATCAGATGTGTTTATTGCTCTTTTATTAGAAGGTTGTATAAGGATATAATTATATTCTTTTGGGAGGATTTTACATATCTCATTCCATTTTTTTTCTTTAACACCACCAGTTATAAAATATATATTTTTAAATGACAAAGGATTAATTTCATTTATAATACTTTTAAAGGAATCTATGTTATGACATCCATCTGAAATTATATAAGGGTTTTTTGACATAATATTCCATCTACCATAAACCTTAAATTTATTTTCATAAGACTTACTTAATAAAGGAACTTTTTTATAGTATTCTGCTATTTTAATAAAAACAAAAATTGCTGTTTTTATGTTTATTAAATAATAATTAGTAGGATTCTTTAAATTTAATTCAAAAGTTTGATTCTTATTATATTCAATTCTTATTTTTCTTTCAGAAAATGTTTTTGATAATGATTTAACTTTAATATTTTTTGAAACACTTAAAAAATTAGAATTTATTTTTTTACATTCAATCTTAAAAATATTATCTATATTGTTTTGTTCTTCTCCTTTAATAAATAGAGAATTTGGTTTAATGATTCCAGCTTTCTCTCTTGCGATATCTTCTATTTTATTACCTAATATATTTTGATGGTCATATCCAACATTAGTTACTAAACTAATAATAGGTTTGATGATATTTGTTGAATCTAGCTTCCCCCCTAACCCAACTTCAATAATAGCTAAATCTACTTTACAATATTTAAAATATTCAAAAGCCATTATTGTGTTTATTTCAAAAAAGGAGAAATCATTCTCTTTAAAAAAATCTTTATTATTAAATATAAAGTTTATTAAAAATGACTTTTCAATATTCTTGCCATTTACTTGAATTCTTTCTCTAAAATCATAAACATGAGGAGAAGTAAATAATCCTATATTTAAATCAAGAGATAAACAAAAATTAGCAATAGCAACTGAAGTTGTTCCTTTACCATTAGTTCCTCCAACATGTATAGAATTAAATGTATTATGAGGATTATTAAAGTGATCAGATAAAGTTTTGATATTCTTTAAACCTTTTCTTATAGCTGTTTTTCCAGATTTTTGATAATTAGGTACACTATCGAAAAGAAACTGTATAGCTTCATCATAATTCATCCTTCAAAAACTAATTGTTCTTAATTATAAAGGTTATTTTCCCTTTAGATATTTCAGCAGGATTATCATTATTTGTAGGGGAAAAGGTAAGTTTTAAAATTTCTTCTTGATAAATTTTTTCTATAGCTGGACTTAAAGTTGTTTCTAAGATTCTTAAGCCAATAATTTCACCATAGTAATCAACCTGGATTTCAAATACAATTTTTCCACTTTCACTGCTATTGTCAATAGGATTTGGTTCAAAATCCCATATCCATCCTTGCATTTCAAGAGAAGATCCTTTTGATCCAGATTCTAATGAGGAATTATTTTTAAAAATAGCTCTTTCATCAATTATTTTAGTTGAGGGTTTATTTTCATTCATAAAAGAAGAATCTTTTGACTCATTTTTTTCATTTATTTCAACATTAGGACTTTCATCAACTACAACTGATGATTCTAAGTTAGATATAGGTTCTAATTCTTCAACATCAGTAAGATCAGAAGATTCTAAATCATTTGAAGTACTCTTCTCTTCTTCAACATTTTCAATTATAGTTTCACCTTTATCAATATCTTCTTCTATATCATCATCTAATAATTCTTCCATAAGTTCGGAATCGTTATCATCCACATCTTCATTGTTTGTATCAGAAAGTTCATTATTTTCAACACCTAATTCAATTCCATACTCCTCAGGTGGCGGATAAGTTTCTTTCCAAGCAACAATAACCATTAACATCAAAAAAAATAAAATATTAGTTCCTATGGTTAAATAGAATGCTCTTTTTTTTAAATCTTTATTACTATTTCTCATTTTTTAGGAGTGGAGGCTATAGAAACTTTTGCTTCTAATGATGTAGCTATTCCAGCTACATTTACAAGATGTTCAACTGGAACATCTTTATCACAATGAAGAACAACAAGTCCTTCATCATCTCCAATAGCATTTCTTAAAATCATTTCCAAGTTATCTAATGAAGTTTCTTGGTCATTTACAAAATACTTTAAATCTTTAGTAATAGTCACTGATACTTTTTGAATAATGATAGTAGATGATTTACTAGATGGTAAATTTACTGGTAAACCAGATGGTGTAACAAATGAGGCAGTCAACATAAAAAATATTAATAATAGAAATATTATATCCGTCATTGAAGACATACTAAAAAGTGGATTAATTTTATTATTTGATTTTAAATTCATTCTCTATTTTGTAATGTCTCAATAAATTCAATTGTAGTGTATTCCATTTTATGTATTAGTTTTTCAACTCTTGAAACAAGATAATTATAGGATAAATAAGCAACTATACCTACAAATAAGCCAGCTGCTGTAGTTAGCATGGCTTCATAAATTCCGCTAGATAGTAATTTAGGACTAACAGCGCCTTCCTCTTCTGCAATTGATATAAATGCTTGGATCATCCCGGTTACAGTTCCAAGAAATCCAATCATTGGAGCAGCACCCGATATTGTAGCAAGTAAACTTAAATTTTTTTCTAAATTGTAGATTTCAATTTTACCAACATTTTCAATAGATGATTCTATATTTTTCAGAGAGGTATTTAATTTATTTAATCCCTTAAGTATCATTCTTGAAACCGGGTTGTTAGTATCATTACAAATCAATTTTGCACCATTAATATCATCATTCTTTACTCTTGAAATAATTTCATCTGTAAAGCCTTGTGGAGATTTAGATTCTCTATTAATAATTAAGATTTTCTCTATTAAAATATATATTGAAATAACAAAAAGAATTAGGATAGGAATCATCATGAAACCACCTTTAAATAAGAGTTCCAAAACAGTTATCTGTTCTTGATCCATTACGTTAATCGTTGAATCACTACTGTTTAAAAATTGGAGTATCAATGTCTTAAAATCCATAATTCATTATTTAGTTTTTCTTTATACAAAATTAAATTTTCTTTAGCATTATATATTTCATCATATGAATTAACAGCAACTCTATACATATTATTTTGATTTATTGGATAAATAATTATTGCATTATGACCATTTTCGACTAATATCTTAGCTTTATTTAAAGATAAATTATAATTTGAAAAGCTTCCTGTAATAATAAAATATTTTCCACTTAGCATGTTTATTTCACTAATTGTTGGATTAATATCTTTTTCTTTTTTAACTGATATCTTCTCCACTTTACTCTCATTAGAATCATAATTAACTATTAATTCATCATCAATAATATTAGAAGAATTAATTTCTTCATTTAATTTTAATTGGACATTATTTTCAATAATCATACTTGAATTTTGAAAATTCATGTACAAATAATATGTAATTAATAATATTAAAAAAAAAACAAAAATTTTCGAGCTATTATTTTTATGTAATTTATAATCATTTAGATCTATATTTTTTAAACCAAAATCATTGTCATTTTTATTCATCAGAATATCCACTTAATTCCTGTAATAAAATTAAATCCTAATTCAGGATACATAAAGAACCTTTCGTTGTATCTATTTAAAATATTATTAAAATTAATATTCAATTGTAGATTATCTGATATATTATAGGAAGATTCAATATATATATCAATATAAGATTTCATTTTAAATAATTCATCTTTAAAATTGATGCCGTAGTTTTCTAATTCAAAATTTCCGCCTATTGAAATAGACAAATCATTTTCTGAATAAGTATTTATTAAATTAATATAATAAAGAGGCTGAAAAACATCTTTTTGTTCATAAATAGTATAAAGTAAATTTAATTTAGATTCAAAACTTTTAGATAGTATTGAATATAATGAAATTGAAATATAATTACGTATCTCAGTATTATCATCTCTTTTTATAGTGTATAGAAATATTGGGTTTTTAATTTCAGAAAACATGTAATCACCTTTATATAACCTATAATTAAAGTTTCCCTTTAACTTAACAGATTCAAAATTTAAAGATAGAGTTGTGTTATTTAGTATCTTCAAATCAACACCTCCTTTAATTCTATAAAATTCTTTATTGTAATTAAATTGATTTAAAATATTTTGATCATATAAAAATGGCATTAAAACTAATTCATTCGAGTATTTATCAAAATAATTTATCCTAGAGGCATTTAATTTTAATGAAATATTATCTAATGAGTATTTAAACTTAATACTTGGGGAAAAAGATGTCTTTGTAGATTTGTCTTTAAAATTTCTATTTAGGATTTGATATAATGCATTTATGCTAAAATAAAAATTATTTGAATTGTAATCAAAAATTAAGGGTATATCTATTAGATTAAAAGACACATTATTTAATAGACTTGGCAGATCATTATTAATTTTTAGATCATAAAAATTATAAGAAGGTTTTAAAGAAACTAAAGATTTTGAAAAGGGAAATAAAATATTGGCATTGAAATTATGGTCAATTTCAGAATAATAGTTTTCATTAAAAATTTTTGTTGAATAAGATATATTATATTGATATTTCTTCTCAATTGTTTCCCAATCAATTTTATAATATAAGGTATTATTTCCAAATCTTAATTTATCAATATCATCATCATTTAATGAAATATTTCCTGAGTTAGTGAAACCAAAATATCCATTTCCATAGTTATTAAAATTAATATGTGAGGAAATTTTAGATTTTGTGTTGTATTTATAGTCTATTAGTAGGTTAATATCATTTATATTTTCTCCACTAACTTTAGGAAGTTTTAACCCTTTTGAATTTAATTTAACGTATATATCAGAGTAAATTGAAAATTTATTACCACTTCTAAAATGAGGATTTGTATGAAAAATATAAGATGAATAATTACCTGCTTTTAAATCTATGAATGAATTTTTATAATCAAAATATGATGTGTTGTCTCTTAAAATTTTGTCAATAATATTTTTTGATGGTAAATCTTTGAATTTAATATTATCAAATTCAAATTTCTTTTTTTTAATTGTTTTATTTTCCAGTATTATTTTATCTATTGATTTATCTACTTTTGGCAATATAATTTTAGTGTTTTTTTCAATTAGAATTTGTGCATCTTCTATTTCTCCTTCACTAGATTGAGAGTATAAATAATTAATATTTAGAAAGAATAAAAAAATAAAAAATTTTTTAATCATCGATAGATATTTTGTTTTTAAGTTCCTCAGCTTCATCTTTAATTTCTTGTATATCACTATTTTCAATTAATGATTCTAAAGTTGCATTTGCTTGAAAATTTTCATCCATAGATATAAATATATTAGCTATTAGAATATAAGACTTTCCAACCCAATATTCATAATTAGAAAAATTTTCATTAAGAGAATAAAGACTTTCTAACGCTTGGTTTTTTTGAGATTGTTCAAAAAATATTTTAGCTAATATATAATTTGCTTCAGCAGCACTTTCATCTTTAACTAAATTTATAGTAGATAATAACCTATCAATTCCACTAGATATATTACCAGATTCTAAATATGATTTTGCAGATAATAAATTTATTTTATTTCTATTATTAAATGATATTTTATCAAAATTATTAATTTGAGCAGAATAAAATTGAACAGAATCATAATTTTTCATATGGTAATAAATAGTTAAAGAACCAATGTAAGAATCTATTTTCTCTCTATTATTTTTGCTTACATTCTCTAAATTTTTATAATATGATAATGATTTAGAATAATTTTTTTCTTTTAAATAAATCTGAGCTAATCTATTAATTGACCTTGAATAATATTTTGAATTTATACTATCAGCTAAAACTTTATAGAATGTTTTTGATTCTGTAAATTCATTAAGTTTAAATAAAGATTCAGCCAGATAATAATTAGTTTCATAAGTATTAAAAATAAATTCATCTTCCTTTTTTATACTATTAAAATATGAAACTAAATCATTATATTTTTGATTAAAATAAAGATTTCTAATATTATCAAATTGAATTTTTGATATATTTTCGTTATCGGGAAATCTTTTTCTATAATCAGATATTAGTGTATTAAGTTGAGAAAAATTATTCGTAAAAGAAACAATTTTTTGCATTCCTAATATTGCTTGACCTTGAATTTCTTCATTAAAAATGTTTTTTAGTATAAATATGTAATCAGATTCAGCTTGTTCATAAGATCTTAAATTAAAATAAGAAGTAGCTCTATTTAAATATGAATAAGGTAAGTAATCAGTTAATTTGAATTTTTCTATAATTTCGGAATAATTAATTATTGATTTATCAAATTCAGAGTTTTCAAAATATATTTGAGCTTTTCTAAAAATAGCGTCATCATCTAATGATTTGTCTGAGTTTAATATTACTATTTCCATATATTTAATGGAGTTGGTAAAATCATTTAGACCATAATAACATAGACCTATCTGATAATTAATATAATTTTTATTAACATCACTGATTTTTAGAGCTTTATTATAGGAATTAATTGAACTTTTAAAGTTTTTAGAAGCATAGTAAGAATCTGCAAGACGAAGTAAAGGATCTATGTCTGATGTTGTTATTTTGTTACCTTTAAGATTAAAATAAGAATTAAGATATCTTGAAGATTCATTGTATTCATTTTGATTAAAATAAGAATAACCTAACAAAAGTGATAGTTTTATCTTTAAATCACTGTTTATATTTTCATTGTAGACTTTCAAAATTTCATCAGATGCATTCTTGTACTTATTTCCTATAAAATACGCTTCTGCTTTATTTAAAAATGATTTTATAAAAATATTATAATCAGATTGGTACCTTTGAGATAAATCAAAATATTGAATTGAGTTTTTAAAGTTTCCTCTATTAAATTCCTTAACTCCTTTTTGATATGTTACATATTGATATTTAGCTTTGTCCTTTTCTGAAATATTTTCTTTTGAATTTAAAAAAGAAATTATTCTAGAGTAATTGTCAGTCATGAAATAATTTTCACTTAACAATTCGTCAACTTTTAATACACTAAAATCAGGATATATTGATTTTAATTTATTAAGAACCGCTATAGAAAGATCATAATCACCTAACTCATAATTTGATTTAGCATAATTAAATAATGATTTTTTAGTGTATTCTTTATTGTCATTTTTTTTATATGATGCATAAAAATAATTTTTAGCAAGATTATAATTCTCTTCCTCTAAAAAAATTAACCCTAAGTAAAATGAAGAAAATTGAGAATATATTGAAGAATTAATTGATAATGATTTAAAAATTTCTTTTGATGAATTATAATCATATAATTTATATTTAGAATAACCTATTAAAAAAGAGATTTCCTCTTCTCTGTCAATAGTGTTTTTAATTTTATCTAAAACTCTTATTGTATTTTCATAATCATCTAGAGAAAAGAAAGATTTTCCAATATAAAAATAACAATAATCAATATTCTCAACATCTTCATTGATTTTAGATAACAGATTAGTTGTTTTTTTGTGATTACCATTTATATAATTAATACTTATTACATATTGGAGGTATTTATCCTCTAATTCTATATCAGAAATTTGATCAAAATAATTTAGTGCTGAATCAAAATCTTTTTCCTTATATGATATAATACCAAGAAAAAGATTCTTCTTGTTATTAAATTCTTTTTTGGTAACTCTTTCTAAATATTGTTTAGAGGTAGTATTCTTTTTATTATTAAATTCCCCTACTCCAAGAAGAAAATAAATCTCATCATTTTTATTTTTAATTTTTTCTAAATATTTGACAGAAGATTTGTATCTATTAAGATTATATTCTGATTTACCATATTCATAAAGTAATATTTCTCTAGTGTTAGAATTATTAGATAAAATGTAGCTTTCAATTTTTTCTTTTATAGTATTTAATTTTCTTGCGGGAAGTGACCCAAATGAATTAAAATTTGATTTCAGAAGAGATATTATATATTGAGAAACGATATTAGAATTAATATTTTCATAATCTTCTGAACTGAAGTTTTCTTCAAAATATGAAACATACATTGAATAATTTTCAGAATTAAAATAATGATCTAATCTTTTCTCATCCTGAGAATATAAACTATTTATTTTAACTAAAATTATAAAGATTAATAGTATTCTCACTTATAAAAAACTTTGAAAATTAATTGGGCCATTAATGACTTATAATCTGATTTAATTTGTTTTAAACCTTTAGAAATCAAATCAAGTTCTCTAATGAAATTTATTATGATGAATAATTCATTAGTATTATAATTTCGCATTGCTTTTATATAATTTTTGGCTACATAAGGATGAACGGATATCGCTGATGATATATTATCAGGATTATTTATATTTTTTGTTTTAATAACTAACAACTTTGAAAAAAAACTATACATATAGACAATTAATTGTTGAATTGGATATTTTTTTTCATTTGATACAAAATAGTTAATTATTTTACTGCATTTAATTGAGTTTCTTTCGACTAAACTATCTTGAAACTCAAAAAAATTATATTCTCTATTTAATCCAATAAATTTTATAATGTCATCTTTAATTATTTTTTTTCTATTAATATTTAAATAAATTTTTGAAAGACTATTATCAATTTTTTGGAGGTTATTTCCAATATTTTCAATTAAAATGAATAATGCATCATCAGATATAGAATAATTTTTCTTTTTAACCTGTGAATTTATCCAAACTGGCAACTGATTATCATAAATTTTATTTTCTTTAGAATTTGAATCTAGAACACATGAAAGCTCATTAAAAGATCTATATAACTTACCTCTTTTGTCAAGTGTTTTATTCTTTAAACAAAATATAAGTGTGGATGTAGGATTTATATTATTTAAGTATTTTAATAAAAGTTCATTTTTCTTTTCATTATTTCTTTTGAAAATGTCAAGTTCTTGAGCTTCCTTAACAAGCACTAATTTCTTGTCAGACATCATTGGAAAACTTTTACAAGAGCTTATAATATTTTCAATAGAAGTTTCTCTTCCATATAAAACTTCCAAATTAAAATCCTTATTGTGTTCATCGATGAAATTTTTTTCAAAAAAAGAAGATATTTTATTTATAAAAAAGGTCTCTTCACCCATCAAAAGATAAATTTTGTAGAATTTATCTTCGCTCAAATCTTTAGTAATTTGATTATAGCTCTGAATCATTAGATTAATACATAAAAGTAATTAGTTTTTTAATAATATTGTATTTAATTAATTATTAATAAGATAATTGTAATGAAAAATTTTGTTGAGGAATTAAGATGGAGAGGTTTAATACATGATATTACTCCTTCAACTGAGGAATTTCTAATAAAAAACTCAACATCTGGATATATTGGTTTTGATCCAACTGCTGATTCTCTTCATATTGGAAATTTAGTTCAGATTATGACATTAGTTCATTTTCAAAAATGTGGACATAAACCTATTATACTAATTGGTGGAGCTACAGGTATGATTGGAGATCCATCAGGAAAATCTAAAGAAAGAAAATTTTTAGATGAAAAAACACTAGTTGATAATCAAAATAAAATTAGATCTCAATTTGAAAAATTTTTAAATTTTTCTGGAAATAACTCTGCTAGTATTGTTAATAATAAAACTTGGTTTGAAAGTTTTAATCTACTAGAATTTTTAAGAAATGTGGGTAAACATATATCTATTAATTATATGATGGCTAAAGATTCGGTAAAAAATAGACTTGAAACAGGCATATCATTTACGGAATTTAGCTACCAACTTATCCAAGGCTATGACTTCTATTGGCTATGGAAGAATAAAGATGTTAAAATTCAATTTGGTGGGTCTGATCAATGGGGAAATATATTAACAGGAAATGAACTTATAAGAAGGATAGATGGTGGTGAATCTTATGCACTTACAACACCTTTAATTACTAAAACTGATGGCGGTAAATTTGGTAAAACAGAAGAAGGTAATGTGTGGCTTGATGAAAATAAAACAACCCCCTATAAATTTTATCAATTCTGGATTAATATTTCAGATGAAGATGCAAAAGTTTTTGTGAAAATTTTTACTCAAAAAAATAATAATGAAATTGAAGAGTTAATTAAAAATCATGATAAAGAACCTCATTTAAGAATTCTTCAAAATGCAATAGCTGAAGAAATTACTGAAGTTGTTCATGATAAAGAAAAACTTAATATAGCAAAATCTACATCTCGTGTTTTATTTGGAAGATTTTTAAAGGATGACTTTGATAAATTAGAAGAAAAAATAATGGAATCTCTTTCTACTGCTGTTCCTTGTGTAAAAATTAAAAGAGATAGTTTATCAAATAATTTTAAAACTATTTTAACGGAATCTTCAAATTTTCAAATTTTTAAGTCAAAATCTGAACTAATAAGAATGATTAAAAATAATGGTTTAAGTATAAATAAAGAAAAAATTAATAATGAAGATTATATAATTTCTAACAATTTAAAATTTAATAAATACCTTCTTTTACAAAAGGGTAAAAAGAATTATACTTTTATTATTGTCGAATAAATTTATATTTGTGGTAAAATTAAAAAATTATGCAAAATTCAAAATTAGTTTCTGTTATTATATTCTTACTTTTTGGTCTAACTATTGTTTTCTCATTTGCTTCTAGCATATTTTATGTAGTGGAGTCAACTGAGAGGGCTGTTATATTTTATAAATTTGGCCAAGGATTAGATAAAAAAAATATTATTCAACCTGGTTTTAATTTCAAAGCTCCATGGAATGATTTATACAAGTTTGATATTACTGATAATCTTGTGGAGGAGACAATCGATGTTTTAGATGGAAGTGGTTTAAGTATTAATGTTGATGTAACAATGAATTTCCATCTTAGATATGATAGTGTAGGTGAAATTTATGAAACATATCAATTTGATTATTTAAGAAGA
>MDTG01013560.1_pt1 | contig 11110 bp, 7 predicted proteins | sample 811421 | NCBI WGS metagenome assembly MDTG01 (sample SAMN05326645, study PRJNA326480) | marine metagenome | isolation source: seawater | place: Pacific Ocean: South East | collected 2011
AATTGATTTAGAGGAGGGGAAAGATTTGACTATATCTTTATTGAACATAGCAGATGCAGCTTCCCCAACCAATGATATTCATGAATGGGCTAAAGTTAAAGTTTTAACCGTTGCTGCTCAAACAGGTAATTTAATTGTTGCTGCTGCTGGAGGTACATTAGCAACACTAAACTACACTGGTAAGCAAAATACGCCTGTTGGCGAAGATAAGCAGACTAATACTCTTAGTATTTTAGCCGCCAATACTAAGTTAAAAGACTTAGTTATCAGTGCTGATAGTTATTTAAAAACACTTACTGTATCTGCTTCTGCAATAGTAAATCTTACTACAGCTGGTGCTATAATTAATACTTATGTTCATAATAACGCTGATCTGGAAGCATTTAACTTTGGTCATACTCACTTACAGGGTGATAGGGAATCAATTGTTTCGATTGTAAACAATGATGATGCTAAACTAACATCAATAGATCTTAGTTCTTTATCTAAAGTGGGAACAGTAGAAGTAACTGGGAATGCTAAATTGGCTTCTCTTACAGCACCAAGTACAACTGTGTTGGCCACTTCTTTAGCACAAATTACGGCAACAATTTCTGGAAATAAACTTCCTGGGACTTATACTCCTGCTACTGCTCCTACTGGAACTGTAACTTACTCAGCTCCAGTTATTACTAGTGATGCTTTATCTTCATTTAAAGCTTGGATTCAAGCAAATGTAGATGTTGATATTGCTAATCCTATAGGAGGAGCTACAGCTGCTGATATTGCTGCTAACAGAGATAGGACTCATGTTGCTGCTGGTCATGTTGATCTTGCTACAGGATCTGGTGTAACAGGTAGTGCAGTTACATATTCCATTGATCTTGATGAAGTTGATAATACATCTACAGCAGCTGCTGAGAAAGTTACGCTTCAAAGCTTAATGGCGGCTGATACTGCTGGAACAGCTGGAGCAACTGGTTCTAATACAGATAATGACAATGATAATGCAGCCACAACTGGTGTTGGTACTGCAAGAGAATTAGCTACTGTTGCTGATTAATCACTCTGATTATCATTTTAAAGTTTAAGATGTATTAACCGTCTTAAAAGAAAAGCCTTCCAATATTGGAAGGCTTTTTTTATTTAAAAACAAAGCTTTATTTCCACCATCAACTCCTATGATCTTTTTTGACTGATATGGTGCGGAGGTGAACCTGATTTGAATAAGATCCTGCTTTTTTATCTATAATTCTAACTAAAAACCCCAAATTAAGTTAACCAAAGGATGTTATTAAAATCAAAACCTTGAGGCAATCTGCAATACTTTTTTTAAAGCCCAAAGGGCAATATTAGTAACAGTAAAGAAATAGATAGAAGTAAAAATAAGATAGTAAAATGCGAAAACCCTTTACTGATCAATAAATGATGGAGGTGATTTTGATCGGGACTAAAAGGAGATTTTTTTAAACGGATGCGAATTATAAACACCCTTAGTAAGTCAACCAAAGGGTAAACAATTAGAGTCATGGTCAAAAGGGGTTTGTTGGCAACAAAAGTCGATTTTAATTCGTATGCGGGACCCAATACATGGAAAAGGTAGATGGCGATCAGTGTTCCCAAATACAATGAACCCGCATCCCCCAAAAATACTTTATAGTTCTTTTTAAAGTTAAAATAATACAAAGGTAAAAGACTGACTACCACGACCATTCCCAGCGAAAAATAGGGGGTAGGTTGTGTTGAAAAAAACTCTACCAGTAGAATTACTTTGATGGTCTCGGTAATGGCTAGTCCATCTATACCATCCATAAAGTTAATGGCGTTTACGATCACCAGAAAAACAAAAGTTGTAAATATCTGACTCGCCAAACGAGGGATTTCATTTATCCCCAAAACCCCATAAAAGTTATCGATCACAAGGCCTTGGTCGATCAATATTTTTGCCACAATGATTTGCAAAAAAAACTTCAGTTTAAAATCTGCATTGTAAAAATCGTCATAGACACCAACAACAAACATGATACTTAAAGGAATTAGCAGTGAAAAGTCGAAAATTTCAATTTTGTAGAAATAGTGATAAAGCGAAAAAATGAAAAGGGTTAAAAACACGGCCATCCCTCCTGTTTTGGTGGCTTTGCTGTTGTGCACTGAGCGTTGATTGATGGTGTCAAATTTTTGAAGTTTTGTAAACCACAGTCTTAAAAAGTAGGAAATACCAAAGCTCAACATAATAATCAAAAAGTAAAGGGCAGGGGTCATCTTTGTTAAAAAATCAAGTTCACAAAATAAATTTTTATATTGCAAGTTAATAAAGAATAAATAAGGATGGCAAAGTCCGCCCCCAAGCAATCGATACCCGATACTTCAAATTTTCTGCCCTCACTGTTTATTTTGGCCTTTCTTTTGGTAGGTTTTATACCGAATTTAGAAGCAGTAGATAAAATTGCTCCACAGTGGCTTTACCTCAGCGGATTAAACTTCTTGTGTGGGATTTACCTTTTTGTTTCGCGCAAAAAATTTAAAGAGCGATTCCTGGCTATTTTGGGGTCCTACACCAGTATCTTTTATATAATATTTGTTGTATGGGCGGCTCTGTCTTATTTCTATGCCATCAACCCCACAGAGGTACTGGTAAACATTGCTCGACACTTCAATACTCTTTTTATGTTTTTGCATTTGGGGATTTTACTATACAACATCAGAGATAAAAACCGACTCTTGTCCCTGGCCATTATGGCCATACTTTCCATTGAAGTTTATGCAGTTTTGGAACAGGCTCTAGAAATGTACAAGGCGGGTGATATTAACTCAGGAACATTAAAAGGCGTAACAGCCAACCGAAATATTACTGCTTTTTCAATCGCCATAAAACTACCTTTTGTAATTTATTTGATTTATAGTAGCAAAAGGTCTTGGGTTAACTTAGTCTATGCTTTCTTGATTTTTTTGAGTTTGTTTTCATTGAGTATGATTAGAAGTAGGGCTTCATTTATTGCAGTTTTATTAATTGCGATTTTTTTATTAATATGGATAGTTATCCAATATTTAAAATCCAAAAGTAAGCAAGGTTCTCTCACTTATCTCTACTTTTTGATTCCAATGATTTTAGCTTTGGGGTTTAATAAGGTATTAGTATCTGAAAAAGGAGCTGATGCACTTTCTCGTGCTGCTTCGATTTCAATAAACACTAGTGATGGTTCTATAAATCAACGTCTTCGGTATTATGAGGATGTTCTGACTCATGTCTCCAAAAACCCTATAATAGGAGTAGGAATTGGAAATTGGAAATTGAAATCAATTGATTATGATAAAAGTGACTTGAGTGGATATGTGGTGCCTTACCACGCTCACAGTGATTTTATCCAGTTGGGGGCTGAGTTGGGTTTTATTGGATTTCTGCTCTATTTGGGGATTTTTTTAATGGCAGCGTATTTTGCTTTTTTTATTTTGTTCCGCTCCGATCTTAACCGAGACAATAAATGGTTTGTTTTTTTACTTATAACGGCGTTGGGGGTTTATTTTATTGATGCCAATTTAAATTTCCCAATTGCTCGGCCACAGGTACTCGCCCCTTGGGCACTGACTATGGCGCTAATTACTTTTTATTACCACAAAGCCGTCAAAAAGCCAATAGCACCAAAAAAGTTAAAAGCAGTATCTTTTTTCCCCCTTGCAGTTATTGGACTGATGCTGCCCTCCATCAGCATAACAAATACCACTTTCCAGTCTCATAAAGGACAATTGTTTTTACTAAGGGATTTTAACAGCAATAAATTTTCTATCACGCTCGATAAAATTGATCAAATTACTCCAGAGTTACCCAATATTACGGTGACGACCATTCCCATGAAATCTATTAAAGCGCGCTATTATGAAAACGCCAAAAAATACGACAAGGCCTTAGCTTTGCTCGATCAGGGAGTAGCGGCCAATCCATATTTGTTTTACAGCGAAAACCTAAAGGCGCAGATTTTCCTAAAGCAGGGTAAAATAGATAGTGCTTTTGTTAATGCAAGAAAGGCCTTTTATGGTTTGCCTAAAAATGGTTTACATGCTTCCGTTTATGCCCAAGTACTTCAGCTAAAAAGAGATAAAGAGGCTTTAAATAAAGCTTTTGATGTTCTTAGTGTTAGGTCTGGTACCGTAATATGGAAAAACTTTTTGATTGTCCTTTCTCAATTGGTTCCTTCGGGAGATCCAGACTTTATTTTACATTCGACACAAGCGGCACAACTTTTCCCAGACGACAAAGAGCTATTTTCACTCAAGAAATTGGCGGTGGTAGGCCAACAAAAAATCAACCAGGCTAATGGCTTTTCTCAGGCGGGCCTTCAGTTTTTTAACCAAAGTCTATATGTAGAGGCGGCCTTAGAGTTTGAAAAAGCCCTTGGTATAGATGAATTGGAATATGCCCACTATGAAAATGCCGCCAGTGCTTTTTATATGGCGGGGGATCTTGAGAAAGCAATGATTTATTCTGACAAAGTCATCAGCCAACTCAACCCCAAAACAGGGAAGTCGGAATACATCAATGCGCTGGTCCATATAAATATTGGAGATGTTCCCAGGGGTTGTGAACTGCTTCAACAGGCCATTAATTATGGTTATGCTCAGGCCCAAGCAGCCTTCGATCAACGATGTAAATGATTTACCTCAAATTATTTAAATAAAGGATATGGTTGTTGTAATTGGATTTTGATATTATAAGTTTAGCCCTGTTATTAGTATTATCAAAAACATATTGTATTTCTTATTCTGTGTTGGAACATAAAACCATTTTAAGTAATTTATTTTCTTTTTGTTGTATTTGCAAATGACTTAACTTTCTTTTTTGATTAAAACCAAATACTAAAAAAACTTGATAAATAGTTTTGTAATTAAGTTATTATCGAGTACTTTTGGTACTCATTAATGTTTGAAATTCATTTGATAAAAATTTAATCCCCTTAATTAATTGGTAAACCTTTAATTTGTTAAGGGGTTTTTAATTATACAATAGCATGCAGAAAAAGTGGTTTGTTGTCTATACCCGTCCCCAGCAAGAGCTTAAAGTTGCTGAGCAGCTTTCCGCTATGGGAATAACAAACTACTGTCCAACCATTACCCTTGTAAAAAAATATTCCGACAGAAATAAAAAAGTACAAAAACCCCTTCTTTCTTCTTATGTAATGGTCCAGTTGGAGGAAAAAATGCGAGAAAAAGTTTTTTACTGTTCTGGAATTGTACGCTATCTGTTTTTCATAGGAAAACCAGCAGTTGTTCCAGCTTCAGATATTACTCTAATGCAAGATCATCTAAATGGGGTGTATAATGATATTAAATTAACTACCCTAACTTTGGGTCAGACCCATACCATTGCCGAAGGACCTTTTTCTGGGATATCGGGAAAGGTAGTTCAGTCAGACAATACTAAAGTGAAACTAGAGCTGGCCTCTTTAGGAATGAGTATAACCCTAAAAAAACAGGCGGCCTAAGTTTAGCTTTTTAATATTTCTATGAAAAAAATCGTTTTGCCCAAATGGGACAGATGCGGCGGAGCCGTGAAAAAAATCAAATATTCTGAAGGTTTAAATTATGCTAGGTGAGCTAATTACATCTAAAACCCGTCTTCGATTACTAATTAAATTTTTTATCTCTCAGGCCAATAGGGGATATCTAAATGGGCTTGCCACAGAGATGGGGGAATCTACCAATGCCATCCGAAAAGAGCTTAATCACCTTCAGGGAGCCGGTTATTTAGAAAAAGTAAGAGTTGATAATAAAGTAGAGTATAAGGCTAATAGCAAACACCCACTTTTTGATGTAATGCAAAAAGTAGTATTTAAGCATCTTGGTTTAGAAGATGTTGTGGAGACTGTACTTGAGCGCATGGGAGATGTAGATCAGATTATTCTGGTCGGAGACTATGCAAAAGGAAATGATTCAGGGCTTATTGAAGTGTTTTTAATTGGTCAGGGGCTAAATATGGATTACATCGCTCAATTGGAAGATAAAATAGAAGATCTAATTGGCAGAAAAGTAAGTTTTTATCTGGCTTCAAAGTTTTTAGCAGAAAGAGAGCATATTTTACTGTTTAATTCAAAAGACAAATGATATTTTCAGGAAAAAAAGAGCGTCATTTAGGCAGATTTTTGTGACATATGAAGAGCCTACTTTAAATTATTAAATAAAATGCAAATTAAAAATATTTGTTGTATCGGCGCAGGGTATGTTGGAGGCCCTACTATGGCTGTTATTGCATTAAAATGTCCACATATCAATGTGACCGTTGTGGATGCTAATCCAGACAAGATAAAAGCTTGGAACGGTCCCTTAGATAACCTTCCAGTTTATGAGCCTGGCCTAGCGGAGGTAGTTAAAGAGGCACGCGGTAGAAATCTTTTCTTTTTAGATGACATTGCCGCAAACATCGAAAAGGCTGAAATGATCTTTATGGCGGTGAATACCCCTACTAAAACAGGAGGAGAAGGAGCTGGTATGGCGGCTGATTTAGATTATGTAGAAGCTTGTGCACGTGATATTGCAAAATACTCAAAATCAGATAAAATAGTAATTGAAAAATCTACACTTCCAGTTAGAACTGCTGAAAAAATTAAAGAAATCTTAGTAGAGAACTCTATAGATATTCATTTTGAGATTCTATCTAATCCAGAGTTTTTAGCGGAAGGAACTGCCATTCAGGACCTCTTTAAATCTGACCGTGTTTTAATTGGAGGAGATGAGACAGAATCAGGTCAAAATGCAGTTGAGGCATTAGTAAAAATCTACGCAAATTGGATACCTATAGAAAAGATTTTGACTACCAATGTCTGGTCTTCAGAGCTAGCAAAATTAGCTTCAAATGCCATGCTAGCACAGCGTATTTCGTCAATAAATAGTCTTTCAGCGCTCTGTGAAAAAACAGGCGCTAAAATTAATGAGCTCTCAAAAGCCATCGGAATGGATCATCGAATAGGGCCAGATTTTTTAAAGGCCTCAGTAGGTTTTGGGGGGAGTTGTTTTCAAAAGGACATACTTAATTTGGTTTACCTATGTAAGTATTATGGCTTAGATGAGGTTGCCGAATATTGGCATCAGGTTGTTAAAATAAATGATTATCAAAAGGAACGTTTTACTCAGAAAATTATTGACTACTTTGGCAAAGATTTAGCTGAGAAAAGAATTGTAATTTTAGGATGGTCCTTTAAGAAAAACACAAATGACACCCGAGGATCTGCAGCAATTGATATCGCAACAAAATTATTAGAAAACGGCTTTGACTTGCACCTATATGATCCGAAGGTAAAATCACACATAATCAAAGATGATATTATTTCAAGATTGGAAAGTAAAGGAACAGAAAAAAATAAAGTTAGGTTGTTATTGGACAATGTTTTTGTTTATGACAGTATTATGAAAGCAATAGCTAAAACAAAGGTTGTAGCGATTGTTACAGAGTGGGATGAGTTTTTAAATTTTGATTGGAGTCATATCAATAGAACGCTGACGGTTTTTGATGGCAGAAAAATATTAAATCAAATGACTAATCCACAAATGATCGTAATAAAATCAATTGGAACTGTTTCTTTCGAAAACTAGTGAGAGCAAATATTAAAAAAATAATTGTCTTGCTCACTAAAGGTCAGTTAAAGTCAGTTAAGAAACTACTGATTCTTCTTCTATTTGGAATGGTTGTGGAGGTTTTTGGAATTGGAGTATTGCTTCCTGTTTTAACGGCTATATTGACTCCTGAAAAGCTCTATGAGTACGATATAATTGTTAGAATTTTTAAGGTGTTAAACCTTAAAGAAAATAGTCAAATTATTAAACTATCTCTCAGTTTTCTTATTACCATATATGCCTTTAAATCAATTTATCTCATTTTTTTAAATTATATACAAAATAAGTTTACATCTAATCTTTGTGCTAATCTGTCAGATCGTTTATTCAGAAATTATTTGTCACTTGATTATTCTTTTTACTTGGAAAAAAACACTTCAGAGTTAGTAAAAAATCTACAAGTTGAAATCAATGGATTTAGTAATTACTTGAATTCTTTAATTCAACTGACTACAGAGTCCATTTTGGGATTATCTGTTATTATAACGCTAATACTGATTGAGCCTTTAGGTACATCAATAATTATTTTATTTTTCAGCATTTTATCAATCACATTCCACCGTTTTGCCAAGAATAAAAGTTCAAAATGGGGGACTCATCGTGCATTAGTTGATAAAGATATTTCTAAAGTGATAATTGAGAGTCTTTCAGGAATTAAAGAAATAATAATTCTTGGAAGAAAAGAGTATTTTAAAAATGCTTTAGAAAATAACAATAAAGTCAAAGCCAGATTACAAACAAAGGCAATGACCATTCGACAATTACCTCGGTATTATTTGGAGTTCCTATCTGTCTTTACACTTGTAGTTTTTGTGTATGTAATTTTTACAAAAGAAGGGGATTTAAATAGTGTGATTGTTATTCTTGGTGTTTTTGCAGGTGCAATATTTAGAATATTACCGTCACTTAACAGAATCCTTTCTGCATTACAAAATCTTAAATATTACCAATCAAGCGTGGATATTCTTTCGTCTGAACTTAAAAATAACAATCCCAAAAATTCGCATGAAAATGCTAAAGTGCAACAGAAACCAATAAGTCTCGATAATGAGTTGAAAATTGAAGAGATAAACTTTAGTTATAACAATAAAAAGCTAGTCCTGGATAACATTTCATTTGATATTAAAAGAGGAACAACAATCGGTATAATTGGTGAATCTGGTTCTGGAAAAACAACTTTAATTAACATACTAACAGGTTTGCTCAAAGCTCAAAATGGAATATTAAGAGTTGATCAAATTCCAATTAATAATGAAAATATATCGCAATGGCAACAAAACATCGGATATGTTTCACAAGATGTTTTTTTAACCGATGCTACCATAGCATCAAATGTTGCTTTTGGGATTTCCGAAGAACAAGTTTCAATTTCATCTGTTAACAGCGCATTAAAACAAGCACAACTTCACCGATTTGTTATTGATCTACCGGAAGGTTTACAAACCCGTGTAGGGGAACGTGGGGTTCAGTTGTCTGGAGGTCAAAGGCAACGAATTGGTATTGCTAGAGCACTCTACAAAAATCCTGAAGTTTTAATTCTTGATGAAGCAACCAGTGCACTTGATGTTAAAACTGAGAAAAATATAATGGAATCAATCAACCTTATGAAGGGAAAAAAGACCATTATTATTGTAACTCATAGGTGGGTCACTCTTGAAGGTTGTGACCAAATATATGTTGTAAAAAATGGTAAAGTTGTTGAGGAACAAAATTTAAAAATCAATCATTAGATGTTAAATAATAAATCACTTTTAATAACGGGAGGAACGGGCTCTCTGGGGAAGGAATTGGTGAAAACAATTCTAAAAAATTATCCATTGATCAAAAGACTTGTCATTTTTTCAAGGGATGAGCAGAAACAGTTTCAAATGGAGAAGGAATTATCAATGAAAAAATATCCGGCTTTAAGATATTTTATTGGGGATGTCAGGGATTATAACAGGCTAAAAAAAGCATTCAGTCAAATAGATTATGTCATTCATACAGCTGCAATGAAACACGTCCATATAGCCGAATATAACCCAATGGAATGTATAAAAACCAATGTTTTGGGTGCTGAAAATATAATTAACGCTTCTTTAGACTCAAATGTAAAATCAGTTGTTACCCTTTCAACTGATAAAGCGGCAGCACCTATTAACCTCTATGGAGCTACTAAGCTTACATCAGATAAATTATTTATTGCTGCAAATAACATTAGAGGAAGAAGTAATATCAAGTTTTCCGTTGTTAGATATGGAAATGTGATGGGATCTAATGGCTCCGTAATTCCTTTTTTCATTAAGAAAAAAGCAGATGGAATTTTACCTATAACAGATCCTAATATGACACGATTTAATATAACTATAGACGAGGGAGTAAGTATGGTTCTACATGCGCTTGAAAATGCTGAGGGTGGTGAGATTTTTGTCCCCAAAATCCCTTCGTATAAAATCACTGAATTGGCAAAAGCAATTGGAGAAGATTGTAAACAAGAAATTGTCGGGGTGAGACCTGGAGAAAAAATTCATGAAGAAATGATAACCAGTTCTGACTCATATAACACTTATGATTTAGGAAAATACTTTGTAATTCTACCTCAAAATCCTGTTTTTGATATTGAAAGTTTTATTAGATATAATAAAGCAAAAAAAGTAAAACCTGGATTTTCTTATAATTCTGGTCAGAATAAATATTTTCTATCGGTAGATGAATTAAGGATTTTAATAAATAGTAATTTAGATTAAAATTTAAAATAAATATGAAACCAATCCCCTATGGAAAACAAGAAATCAATGAAGAAGACATCAGAGCTGTAGTTGATGTTTTAAAAAGTGATTTTTTAACCCAAGGGCCTATGGTTGAAGAATTTGAATCTGAATTTGCTAAATATGTAGGCTCTAAATACGCTATTGCAGTATCAAATGGAACTGCGGCTCTACACTTATCTGCCCTAGCTATGGGTGTAAAAAAAGGAACAAAAATTATTACTACACCCTTGTCTTTTGTTTCTACATCAAATTGTATCGAATATTGTGGTGGTGAAATAGAATTTTGTGATATTAATCCAGACACACTTTGCCTGGACATAAACCTTGTTAGAGAAAAGTTAGAAAATTCTCCCAAAGGGACTTATTCGGGTATTATCCCAGTAGATTTTGCAGGATATCCAGTAAATATGGAGGATTTCAAAGATTTAGCAAAGGAATATAGCCTATGGATATTAGAGGATTCTTGCCATGCTCCAGGGGGGTATTTTATAGATTCAAAAGAACAAATTCAAAAATGTGGTAATGGGAACTATGCAGATTTAGCAATTTTTTCTTTTCATCCTGTAAAGCATATTGCATGTGGAGAAGGCGGAATGATTACCACAAACAATTTTGATTTATATGAAAAAGTCAAATTGTTTAGAACCCATGGAATAACAAAAGAAAAAGATAAACTGGCTCAGTTTCACGGAGCATGGTCTTACGAAATGCAGACCTTAGGGTTTAACTATAGATTAGCTGATATTCAATGTGCTTTAGGATTAAGCCAACTAAAAAGA
>MDTG01047675.1_pt1 | contig 11110 bp, 13 predicted proteins | sample 811421 | NCBI WGS metagenome assembly MDTG01 (sample SAMN05326645, study PRJNA326480) | marine metagenome | isolation source: seawater | place: Pacific Ocean: South East | collected 2011
TTACCGCTAGGCTGGCCGTAGATGCTTTGTCCCTTTGAATAAGGACCTGCATCATTGCCATATGTGTAATCTAGGTAAAACAAGAGACCACTTGGGAGGCTCATTGGCTGAATTGAGACGAGCTCATTTGCAACTAGGCCACCGAATACGCGGCGAACGATTGGGAAAGCGATGTTAGTGAAACCACCAACCTGATCGTTGCCCATGGTGTTGCTCTCACGAAGAACTTGTGCTGCCTGGTTCTCAAGAAGAGTAGCCATGTTCTCACGATGTACTTCATCCATTCCTCTTAGGAGGCCTGTGCGAGACCATTTCTCAACGAGGCGCTTATTTTGCTGGCCTACGTGGCGGTCTCTAATACCTTCTGTTAACTTGTTAAGTGTAAAACTCATAGGTTTATAATTCCTTTTTTATTTCTATTAAATTTAAATTACTTCTTAATTCCAGCAAGTGTTGCCCAACGGTCAAGCGATGCAGACTCTTTAAGTGTTTGTGCACTTCTAACTGGAGCTGAAGAAGATCCAGTTCTACGTCTAATAGCGCCTTCTGATAGGTTATTACTACGCTGTGTCTTTCTGCTTACAAGTGACTTAGAAAGGCTCTCAAAAAGAATCTTAGCCTCACCTAATGTCTTTGCTTCATCAAGAGACTCAACAATGTTGCGTTGTTGCTTAATTGAAAGGTCTCTATTTTGCATGAGCTTGTTAGCGTAAAGGAGTTTCGCGTTAAAGAGGTTCATCTCTGTTAGCTGGCTCTTCATTCCACGAAGCGCCTTTTTATATTGAGTAAGCTTGCTCTCTAGCATGCGATTCTTGCGCACAACTTTTGCAGCTTTAATCTTCATCTCGTGAAGTTTGTTGAGCTCTACACCGTCAACAAATACCTCACCTGAAAGTGAACCGCCTCCGAAGTGCGAAGCCATATCTTTTGCTTCACCCTCACGAATAGACTTCATTCTACCAATCTCTCTTCTAAGCATATTTTCATCAATCTCTAAGACACGATCGCGACGTCTAAATGTCTCTGCCATTTCGTCAGGACCACAGTTTTCGCCTTCGTCGTCTTCACCAGCGTTCATTGTTTCATAAGCTGATTCATCGTCGCTATCGTCCTCAAAAAGACCTTCTAAATCGAGTTCATCTGTTCCTTCATCATCGCCTTCGTCCTCTAGAAGCCCAGCCATCATTGCTAATTCTTCTACAGTTGTTTTGCCAGATACATCAGAAGAGTCTGGAGGTGACATATCATCATCATCATCGCCGTCATCATCGCCCTCATCATCGGGGCCAAGGTCAAGATCAAAATCATCACTAGCTTTTTCGTCATCATCGCCGTCATCATCGCCTTCTTCTTCAAAAAGGTTCATTTCTAGCAAGTCCTCTAAAGATTCCTCGATTAGTCTGTTACGTCTTCTAGACATATTGTTTAACTCCTTTATTAATTCGTAGTATTCTTTTAATATTTGTTTGTTATTTCTAACTATCTTTTTATTTTTAATATTGCTTATTTCTTGAACAATTTTTTTAAACAATGTGTTAATTTTCTTTTTGCTTCCAGAAGAATTTTTAGCATTTTCAGCCAAAAGAGCTGCTTTTCTAATAATATTAAGTCCTTCTTTTAGCTCGCTTATTTTTTCGCTAATAGCTTCTTTTTTAGCTTTGGCAGTTATAAAAGTAGATAAAATTCTTCTTGAATCTTCGTCTAAGTTTATTTCATTAACACTTTCATTCTCTACAGAATCATATACACCACACTCTTGATTTTCATTGTCTAAAGATTCTTCTTCAGACTCAAGATTGTATTCTACAGACTCTTCTTCTTTATCATCTCCCATAAGCTTTTTTTCTACCAAAAGCTTGATTTGAGGTGACATTGATTCTATTAATTGTTGTTTTGCTTTTTCTTCTGCAGAAAACTTAAGTTGCTCTGCAGCGTTAATTGCTTCAAGGTATAGACTATTACTCATCGAATACTCACAAATTTAATTTATATTAAATATATATCAGTCAAAATCTAATTTAACTACATAATTTAAAAACGAGAATGAAAATCTACGTTTTCTTGATCTCTTGCTTCTTTAGAAGAGCCGTTTTTTAAATCTTGATAAGTTGAGTTACCATCATTAAACGAATCTTCAGCTTCTTCCTGTCTTTTGAGCGCCTTTTTTAAATTCATACTATCAACGCCATCTGTATTTGGCGTCATATTAAGCTCAACATCAGACGAGGCACCTTTTATGCTAACTTTAACACTTTTCTGTCCATACCCTCCTCTTGAAATTCCATGTCTACCTTTAGGCAAATTTAGCCTGCTAGAAGAAGCGTCTGCAGTATTAGTCGATGCCATGGCATTTTTATACATACTACCTTTTCCACCACTTCTAACCTGAATGGAACCACTCATATGACCATTTCTTTTCTCAAGCAAGATTATCTCTTTAATATATTGTTTAATACAGTCTTCTATCATAATATTACCACCAATTACTTTGCCTGCTGATAATCCAATAACTCCTGCCATACTGTTGCCTAAGCCACCAAGGCTTGATATGTCACGACCTCGATGTGCTAAACTATCTGTTGCACCTCTATGAAAAGATGAATGAGACTTTGCCTCAATACCAGCTTCTAGCTCATCATAGTCTTCTTCACTATCAATTAAACCAGCAAATATCGCTAAATCCCTAACAGTTGTATTAGATGCTATGCGAACAGCTTTCTCTTCGTACTCGTCATAGTCATACTCACCTTTAGGAGAACTTAAAGCATCTCCCATATTCCAGTTTCTGCCAATACCACTATTAGGATCTCCACCCAAAGAGCCAATACCTAACCCAGTTCTACCATCATACCCAAATGCACCACCTTTTGCATTAGGATTACTATTACCGTTATATATTGGTGCTTTAGGCATATTCTACAAACTCAAATCTTAAGGTTGGTCGTAATCAATGTTAGGATCAGAATCAGGGCTTTTAGCTTCACCAAAAACAGCAGGGTCGTCTGAAGGACCTGTCACACTATAGTGTTTACTAAAATATTCACCTATTCTAGCAGTTTCTGTCGCAGGCTCATTGCGTTGGTCACGCCAACCAAATCCTCTATTTTCAAATCGTGAACCTTGTTGTTCATCATTTGAAAATGTTGCGTCATTAATGTCTGGTGCAATAAGATTAGGTCCTTTTCTGTTAGGCTTATCAGACTGGTTGTCAACATCGTTATAAATGAAAAAAGAACCTAAACTAGATTGTGCTGTTATTGGGATAAAGTCTGGGTTTCCTAGCTCACCTGCTTCGCCTGCTCCAATATCTAAAGCTCTAAAAACATTAGTGCTTTCTTCAAATATATTTGTTGGCATTCTAAAAAGAGGTGTAGTTGATCTTGCAATACCTAAATCTAGACGATCAGGGGCGCTTTCTTGGTTTTTTTCTAGATATTTTGCTCTTTGGTCGTCCATCTGGTTGTTTGTTGTTGTAGCGTTTATAAATCTATCGCCGGGTGCTCTATAACCTGCCATAAGAAGATCCTTTCTTAAACTTTAAATAATATTATTAGATACCTTTAAGTATACGACTTTTGAGCTCTCTTTTTACTTCCTGTAATCTTTTGAGCTCTTCAATCATCTTAGACTCTTTGATTTTGCATGCTTGATAATAATTCATGCATTTTGAAAGAGTGTCAGCATAGCTTGTTGCATCAACTTCTCTTACTTTTTTATGAACGTCAGACGGGTGCTTTAATTTTAACTCTAAAGTCTCGTTTAAACGCGCGCGCTCTTCACGAACTAATCTTCTAATTGTTTTAGGTGTAACTTCAACCATTCTCTCTCTATTTCTAGACATAAATAAACTCCATGCAGTGTTTCTTGTTTAATTAGTATATTGTTAAATATGTCTAAAAACATTATTTTTAAAAAACTTTCTTCTAAATTATTTTATTTACCTGAAAATGCTAGTGTAGCCCAGTTGTGTGAAGAGCCTTCAAACATCTCCATAGGATCAGACTCGCTAGCAATTTGGCTGTAAGTGTCTGTCGGTTTAGCGTTAAACTGATTAGGTCGATCAGCAGTGTTCTGCTCTTGCAAAGTTGTTTGTGCTGTATCTTCTAATATAGACGCCATAACAGGATCGCTAGTAGCCTGAGAAATGATCTGTTTAGTCTTTTGCTCAAAGCTAGGATTAATTACCTTGTTACTAGATCTTTGTTTTTCTGGCTTAATTTCTTGATCTGCATTGTTATAAGTTTTTCTAAGCGAAAGACTCTCGTTTAAAGAAGACGTGTCACCATCACTAAGACCTTCTGCTAGTAATTCTACTAAACATTCTTTTACAATGCTTTTAAGCATGCTTCTACTTACTTTTGCCATTACTCTGTATCACCTAAAAATGTTTCTATCATTTCTGTAAATTCTGATCTATCTATTGAAGTTAATCCTGCTCTAATATGCATCGTTTGATTATCAGAAGTAGCATCAGGCATGTAAATATTAACGCATCTAATCGGCAAAATTAATGTTTCTTCTGTAGCAGCTAATTCTAAACAATTTGTTGAGGTTGTGTTATTAGCTGCTTCTTTTCTGCTAAAATAAACTTTAGTTGCTTCACCAACAGTCTTAAACTGTAGCCATTGAGTTATTTTTTTAAATTCATATTTTCTTATAACACCATAAGCAGCATCCAAATTGCCAACATTTGCAGCGCCTGCATTGTTATCTTTAAGATCATCGTCAACTAAAGCATCATCTGTTCTTGTCCAGACATCATTTGCTAAACCGTCACCATCAGTATCAGCTACTGTACCTACGATTTTTCCTGTTGCTTTTTTAATTACAAATCTGCTGGCGTCAGAATTTTTTGCGTTAAAAGGCACAGCACTAATTTGGTATTCTGGAGCAAAGTTATGCCCGACTGATCTTGGTATATGTGATATTGCCATTATTTCCACTCCAATATATCATTAAAAATTCTATCTATCCTATCTGATTTGTTAAACACATTATTAATAAATTGAGGTGAAACTTCTTTTCCTTCTTTCATCATAAATGCACCAGGAGTTGAGGGTTCGCTAACAAAGTCCCAACAAATAAGTTGAAAGTCATCTTGAACTATTTGCTTATTTCCTTGAGCATTTGTACTACCGACGCCTCTAGAAGAAATTCCTAATGTTACTCCACTTTCAACAAGAGATTGCAATATTTTACCGCTTGGAGTATTTAAAATCTCGACTGTGCCATAGACAATATTACCCTCCATGTACGCTTCTTTAATATTGTGCGAAGCATTTTTAAGTTCAACAACAGATGAGTCTGGATGGTCAAGCTCGCCAAGTGCTCTATTCTCTTTGATAAACTTTTGATAGTTTCTTATTTCTCTTTCAAGAATAGCTTTTGGATAAACTCTTCCGTTTTGATTGAGAGTTTCAGCTTTTTGCAAAATTCCTTTCATCATTAAAGGCTGTCCCGGCTGTCGTTGCTCTTTTATAATTTTTGGGTCATATTCAAAATTTACCCACTCTGTAATGAGTCTTTTCGCTCCCATTTTATTCTCCTAGTAATTCTTCTTTTAACTTTGAAACAATTAAAAACTTTTGAAGATTTTCTTTTGAAAGATTATTTTCGTTTAAATTTAAAATTTGATTTTTTATAATTTTATGTTTTTCAATAAGTATGCTATTTTTACAATTATTAATATAACTTTCTAAAACATTAAGACATGTCTTTTTTAAACCATAAAACTCTTTAGACAAGCTTTCTTCATCTTCTTTAATAAAGTTTGATATTAAAGACTTTTGGTTTTCATTTAGTAAAACACTATATTTTTCATCAAACATTTTGTTCATAATTTTATAAGTTAAAGGATCAACTTTATGAAATACTTTGCTTTTTACTTCTGCACTTTCTGTAAGGCTTCTATGAAGCTTTATTTCATACTCAGTCTTTTTGTCAAAGTTGCTAGAATTTTTTCTCCACTCGTTTAACAATGTTTGAATTGTAGCATAAATTCTGTAGTTTTTGACTTTTTCTTCGAAAATAATACCTTTACCAAGCTGGTAATTTAAGTCTTTAATTAAAAAAGATTTTTCTTTTTCAAGCTTTTCGTTATTAAACATTGAATTGCAAGCTTTTTTTGCCTCTTGTATAATAGAAGAAGCTAACTGATCTGAAATGTTATTGGTGGTTGCTAAAGCTTTAAACAACTTATATTCTTTATAAAGTTGCGTCTCTTTTCTAAAGTGCTTTTTAATTATTTGAGTTGCTTTTTCCGCATTAACTTTATTTTCTTCTATGAGACTGTTACAGATAAAGTTAATGATTTGCTCATATATAATACCAACATTTCTTTTTTTATTGTGTGACCTAGACATTAATCTTTTTCCTCATTACTAAACAAATTATCATCTATAAGTATATCGTAATCAGCGTCATTTTCTTCTTTCAATAACTTATTTTTGTTGCCCATTCCTAGCTTAGTAGACATACTTGACAAGTCTTTATCCATTCTACGAGTAAGTTGTTTATCAATAAACTTGCTAATTACTGGACTTTGAGGCATTATGCTGTCCATTAAATCACTGTAGCTTACTTTAGTCTTATCTAATGATACTATCGAAGAAAAATCATTTTTATGAATACCGTGATATTGTGCTCCAGAAACTGTCGGGATTGCTTTGAAGTCATTTTTTGTATATAGCTTATTTACATTAGAAGACTTAGATGAAGGCTTTATAGGAGAACTTCCATCTTTTTCTTTACTTGATTCCTTTTCTTTGTCTGTATCTTCTGCCTCATCTATTAAATTGTCATAAATGTTTATTTCATCTTCAGACATTACTTTTCCTTGTCTTTTTTCTGAAGCAAATAAATCGGTCAATCCACTTTCGCCACCACTATCGTCGTCTCCACCAGCTCCAAACATGTCACCGCCTGACTCTTCGCCACCTCCAGTTTGGTCACCTCCTTCATCACCTTCATCTCCAAATGCCATTATTTCTGACTGTGGGAGCTGAACTGATTCCAACTCCATATCTCTAAGCTTGTCCTTTTCTCTTCCTCTTTCTATTCTAGCAATCTCATCATCATTTAGATCAATTATATGCTTTCTAATCCATTCTTTGTCAACAAAACCTTCAGGAGCTTGGCCTGCTATTTCAAATTTTGTCCTTATTAATTCTAGTTTTTGCTGCTGAGCAATTGAAGACGGATTAGAAAGCTTGAGGTCAAAGTCAAGTATATTTTCTTCTGTGTAGCCGTGTGTATAAAGATGAATCATTGCAATTTTATTTAGTTCAGATACTATTGTTTTTTGAATTCTTTGTATAGTACGACTAAATCTAATGTCTTCTTGCGCTAAAGTTGCTTTTGCTCCGATGTCTTCGTCATAGCCTAAGTAAGCTTTAGGTATTTTAAGTGCAGCAAAAAGCTTTTTCTGTATATATTCTACATCTTCTATAGCAGTTGTATTTGAACCACCAGCAAGCGTGTCTATTCTAGTACCTGTATCACCGCCTCTAACAGGAAGAAAGTAATCTTCATCAACTGATAGCGGGTTGTATCTTAAGTCAACTTGCCCAGTTGTTTTATCAATTACAGCATTTCTTTTCAATGAAGTTTGAGCTTGCTCAAGATAGTCTGCAATGTTTTCTGGCGGGATATTACCTACATCAATATAGAAAACTCTTCTCTCTGGAGATCTTATTACACGATAAACAAGCATAGCGTCTTCGATAAGTATTAACTGTCTCCAAACTCTTCTAGCACCTTCTAGTACGGAAGAACCGTAAGGTAAAAAAGCATCGCTGCCTAATAACCTAAAATGTGATATCTGCCAGTTTTCTAATATTTTATTACCTTGTGTAACCCACCTAAATCTAACTGCACCAGGATCTTCAGGGTCAAAGCCTTCTTCTCTTTCCATTTCAGAAATTGGAATTGGAAATACATTTATTACACCATACTCTGGATGAATATCATTAAATAGAAAGAAGTCACCGTATTTACATAGATTTCTAACCCACATAGCCAGATTAAAATCTATATTAAGTGTGTCGTAAAACAGCTCGTTTAATATTTTTTTAATCATTCTGTTTTCTGAGTATATATGTAAAACTTGCCCTTCGACATCAGGCGACACGCACTCTTCTGAGTAGATATCAAGTGCTGAAGATATTTCAGGCGTAGCTTCCATTTCAGAAAAGTCAGAATATCTTGCCATTCTGTCATAAGAGCCATATGCACTTAATGTAGAATTATAAACATCACTGTGTGCTTTTTTAAATACTTCAAGAGAAGACTTTGAATGTGACTTTGTATCCAGCGTCTTTATTTTTCTTTTAACTACTGGACCTGATCTAAAAAGATCAGTTAGCTTTTTAAATAAATTTTGATTTTTTTTTGCCATTTATTATTTTCCATTTAGCCAGCTTAAGTCGCCTAGAGGATTTTGAGGCGACATGCTTGTTTTTCTTCCACCAAAGCTAGTGCTTGGCATATAAACAGGTACAAAAGGATTTACATCGTTTTGATTGTTTTCATAAAAAGGTGTTGACATTATATTATTCATTTTGTTGTTGTTAACTTCCATTCCCTTTAAAATAGCATCAGCTTGTTGTATTTGAACTGCATTATAAGAACTAGAATTGCTTCCGGCTATCCATGCTCCAATTGCTAAAGACATAATGAGATCGTCATTATAACCTTTCATTGCTGTTATTTTTTTGCCGTTCCAAACAAAAGTTTTTAATTCTGAATATAGTCTACTAGAATATGTCTTTATTGAGTTATTTCTTAGTGAGTCTTCAAAATTTGCTAGTATTTTATCTCTACTTTCCTTACTAGTATTAAAACCAGCTTTTCCTAAGTTGCCTGATTCACCGTAGAGATATCTGTATTTTTCTTTTTCTGAACTGAAGTATATGTTTTTATAATTTAGGTCGCCAAGCTTGACAAGCATAGTATATCCGTATGCATTGTTTTCTGGACACACTAAAGCATTGTTAAATCTTCTTGCTAGATCATAGACAACAACAGCAAACTGGTCAGGAGGTATTTTTCCTTTAAATTCTGCTGAAATTTTCATGTTTTGTGTGTTAATGACATGAAATGTAGAATAATCTCCACTGTCTCCTCTTGCAATATCACAAGAAACAACGTAGTTTACACTTTCTAACGGATATTCCCAGTACCATATATTATTATTAGGCCCGCTTTTTTCTATAGGCATCTGCGTCATTATTCTTAAGTTTTCTAAAACTTCACTCGACAAGAATGTATCGCCTGAAGATGCAAAGTCACATAACATCTCTTGTGCTACTTGTTTTTGTGACATATTCTTAGTTTCTTTTCTAAACCAATCGTCGCATCTTTCAGGGTGTACGTCCCACATTAGTTTAATAAAGTTAAACTCGTTTTCTTTTCTAATAGCTTTTGTATATATTTCGTGATATTGACCACCAACACCGTTTGGTGTAGAAAGAAGAATAGCTCGCCCACCTGTAGAAAGTGTGGGGTATAATCCCATCCATAGTTCATCAAAGTTTCTTACAAAAGCTGCCTCGTCAACAATAAGCAAAGAAAGCGCTTCAGATCGACCTGCATCTTCTGATGTTGGCACAGCTTTTATTTGCGAGCCATTTGAAAACTCTATTTGCTGTTTATTATTTGCAGTAATCGTAGGTACAAGAAGCCAATTAGGCATTGATTTCATGTAAGTTTTTACTTTTCTAATAAAGTTTTGTGCCACAGCAAGTTTTGTAGCAATTATTAAAATGTTTTTGTCTTTATAAAAAACTGATTGCCAAACTGCATATGCTGCCACTAAAGTTGACAAACCAAGCTGTCTAGACTTTAGTATTATGTTAAATCTATGATCATTAAAGTCTTTTACACAGTCGTCTTGAAAAGGAAAAGTATTAAAATTAATCAGGCCTTTTAATGGGTGTTGTATTTTTAAATACTTGTTCATAAAGTAGACAGGATCTTGTCCACACTTTATGATTTCACTTATTTGACCGTTTCTAGACTTCATATTATTTTACTTCATATTTGTACGTACAAGAATACTTTAGTTTTCTCATTAAACTGTATGGGCTAACAGTTAAAGTCTCAATATCATCAGACATACCGACTTTTTTTGTTGTTAAAGTACGACCAGCATCTTTTTTAAATTCTTGTTTGATTGTTCTAAGTCTAGAATTTATCATTTCATTTGACTCTTTTTTAAGCCTTATCATTTGATATTGAAGCTCTAATTCTTTTCCAGAATTTAGTATAGTTACGTATGTTATATGCATCTGGTTGTCTACAAGTTTTGCTTTGGTTTTTCTTGTACCGTCCTCAGAGCTATAGCTATAAACATTGTCAATAGCACTTCCAAGACCATTTATCAAGTCGTATTCCATTTTATAAGTCCTTAAGAGTATTTTTATCTAATTATATATAATTATCGCTTTATATTAATAGGTCGCCATCCTTTTTCCCATTTTTCTTTATTAGTGTAATAAAACCTAAGGTGGCAGTCACTACATACATTTTCTTTTTTAAGCATTTCAATGTCTTCAATTGTACATATTAAACTTTTACAAGATGGACACTCTAAAGGAAGAATGCTGCTTTTTTTTGGTTTTACAAATCTAATATTGTCAATAAAAGTTTCTTGGTTTTGACTGTCAATGTCAATCCACTTTAACTCACTTATATTCGACATATGAATCTTGTCCTTTCATAGAAATTTCTATATTTTTATCTACAATATCTTTAATTGCATCAACATGTGATATTATCAGTATAGTTTTAAAATACTTTTTTAAGCTATTTAAAAGTCTTGCGCAAGCTTCAATGTTTGTTTCGTCTAAAGCACCAAAGCCTTCATCTATAATAAAAATATCAGACTTAGATAAAGAAGAAATATTAATTAAAGCAACTCTAATAGCAATAGATGTAATCATTTTTTCCATTCCACTAGCACATTCAATTATTCTTTTTGAATCGCCGTAGTCAATATAGACATTTAAATTACTGTTAGAAGATTCTTCTTGAATTTCAATTTTAAAAGATACGACACCGCTAAGTATATTATTAATTTCTTTGTTTATTTTTGGTAAACAAGAATTAATAA